>KB659958.1_pt176 | contig 40183 bp, 42 predicted proteins | sample 558768 | NCBI scaffold set KB644980.1 | reverse complement strand
CCTCTCGAGTCGAGTCAGTTTGAGTGGTGCCACTCCGGAATAGTACTGAAATGCTGAGTCAAGATCCGGCGTGAACACAACAATTGCTATTGGTGAGTCACTCCGGTATTGCGGATTATCTTCTGCGACAGTCACTCCACGGTCGGGTACATCCCATTCTTCAGCTGTCACAGGCGGCACATTGACGACCACTGGCTTGCGAGTGCGAGTGTCAGTGTCAGTGACATTCTCATTCTGTCTCTTCGAGTCTGGACGTTCATTATCGATTACAACGTCTCCAAACGACAGGTCGTTATCGTGTTCTGGGTCGTCAGTATCTTCTCTGAGTTGGGTCATTTTGTGAGTGTGAGTGTCTGTGAATAAAAATGCAGTCGCTCGAATCTAGTGTATTTTATTCCTGGGAAGCTGACACTTGTCACGATTCGATGGTGGCAGTGGCATCGCTTAGCGTCGAGAGTGAATTGCTGCGCTGTTTGCTTCAGTGTGACGCATCGTTATTTTGCAGATTACAGACATGTGTGAACCGTTAAGATAGACTTTGGATTCAAATCTCATAGAATCCAAAGTTGAGAGACAATATTGAGTATCTGTTTATACGTAACCGACTCTCTGAGACTCGACTTTGTCAATTCCAAAGTTGAGAGAATCTCATCGAGAGTGTGGGGACATGGATCGAGACGGACGGACACCTGAGTATCCTTATGTAACATCTGCCTCTCTCACAAGACAATTTGTTACATAAGGCATGAATCCTGAGAGTGTGAGAGTAATCCCCTAGAAGGGTGTTCTTGGCACAAGTCATGGGGAAACACACAGAGAATATCCAATCCCTAGAATTGCACATCGGATCACAATTTGAGTGTACAATTATCACAGATAATACCTACACTTGCGGCACGATCACCATCCACACCACACCCATGTTTATATACAATACCGAGTATGACCCAGTGAGTCACCGTAAAAACCAGTGAGTAGTTGCCTTATCAGTATGACAAGTTCAGATCTGCTTCTCTCACCCTCGACACTTGGTGAGGTTGAAGATGTTCACGGAGTTTCCATAGTTCAATACCACAATGATAACACTCACCGCTGTCAATCAGGTGTTGTTTTGAGTCGCCGACGCAGTGCAAGTCGGTCGCTTCATCGTAAACTTGATGCTCCACACGACTGAGTTTTGCCTCTGAATGAGATGGTAGTCTCTCGTTTGCTTTCCGAAGTTTCTGGACTGCATCATGAAACTCTTCGGACAGATGGTCGGTGTCACGGAGACGTCGATCTCTGTAACTGACTGTCGCGTGATCGGCGCCATCTGACTGCTGATTCTTCGCTCGATATATCTGCAGTCCACGTTGATACCGCTGTTTGAGCTCTTCTTTGATCCACTCGAATGGCACTCGAGCAGCTGTGTCTTGATCTGCGTAATGGAAGTCGTGAAACTCACTTGACCAAACGTCGGACCTGTCAGTGACACCAGACCATTCTGATTTGTCTGGGATCTGTTTGAGCCACCCTTTTGTCAGCTCGCCACCAAGCAGATCGACAGTGTAAGCATCAAACTGCTGCTCGCGCAGCCAGAGTGTACTGTAGCCCTGTGACGCATACACGTCCTCAGTGCCCGGTATATCCTTCTGCTCATTCTTATACTGACACTCAATGCAGATGCCACCGCCGAATGGGTAGAAGACATCAGGGAATGTCACACAGATATCAGCCTCTTTCTCACCACCGGCAATCGGGCGCTCGATCTCAACGTTCGCCATCGGGAACTTTGACTCGGCTGTTTCAGCAGCGACGGCTTTCATCTTGAGATGCATATGCGACTCGCCACAGCTACCGCCAGTCGCGGAGCGATGGACAAAGTGCGCACATACATGACTGCCCGCTCGGTCATGTGCATCTCGGATGTAACTGAACTCCTCATTGCAGTCTGGACAGTGGCACCCATCAGCAGACTCAACATCGTTCACAGAGACGAGCGACTCATCTCTATCGAATGCGACAACTGGCATCTCAGCACTCGGTCAGTCCACTGCCGTCGCCAGTCTCTGAGGTGTCATCACTGTCGGATGTCTTGTAATCGTCGAGCGTCTGTCCTGCCCTGTTTCAATCCTTTGTGGGTTTTCTGTTCGTTGCAACGGTGGATGAGAAATCACTCGAGAAGACGTATAATTGTTCATCTGCGTCTCTTTTGACTGTCCGTCCTCATTGACCTCTGCTATACACAGAGTATAAACAGGTCGATGAAGGTTATCATGATTTTAAACTCGATAGAGTCAGATCAATCATCACCTGAGACTCGCTAGATCTCAACAAACGTGCTGTTAGCAAAGAAGATAGTGATCGGTTCGAGAGGATTTGACATATCTCCCGAGAATGAATTATCCTCCAGTATGGAACTCAATTCCTCAGCTCATAAGCGTGTCATGTCTGAGTGGAATTCTCGGCACTATACATTAGTATTTTAAATTATGTGTGCCACTTGATGATAACAGATGCATATCGAAGTTTTCACCCGGCGAATTTTTTGTGTGCATTTCCACCACCATATTGTACGATGAATAGCTTTGCAGTCTGCCACTTTTGACACTATTTGGGAATCATATTACTGGCGTGCTGAGCGATTGATCGTCGATGCCTCTGAGACCACCTTTTGTCAACTCTGTAATTCACGTCAATATTGGTCTTCATGGCTCCTGTTAACAGCTCAATTGCCGGGGTTCTGGCTTTATTTTGTTCGGATTCTCACCGTCTCAATTAATATTTTAACTTATCTATATCCATAGAACAACAGCACGAGGAAAACATTATACAAACACACAACGGCGGAGGCTATGACGACTGTCGGTGTTTTCCCGTTCGAAAGGCAGACTGCTCCAATTTTCTTACTGTTTTGCTCTGACAAATTAACCGATAACGGCGTGTAAATCTGATACTAAATCTGATATGTTTACTTACATGAATAGAATAGGGAACGCAGTCATGCGATTATTTATCAACTAATATATGATTATAGACATACAACTAACTCACTTCTTTGTGCAACTGCAAGTCCAATCAATTCTCAGTAAAAGATCTGTACAAGAACGGAGCAACTAATCGTTGATCAGCTGGCTCTCTGGCAAATGGGTAGAGCCTGTGCCCTACCTATCAGTGACACGATAATTCACTCAGAATAAATACTTCAAAAATCCATATTTATCAGATAATGACCAACTACGAATTCTCAATTCCCAACAGCGACGAAGTCTCGCCCAGTGATATTCAACCAAACGCCGACCTCTCTAATGCTAACCTCTTGCGTGCTACCCTTTGTAACGCCGATATCTCTGGTGCGAACCTCAGGTCCGCCGATCTCTCGAGTGTCCACCTCACGGCTGCGGTCCTCACTGACACCGACATGACAGACGCTTAGTTGGCAGACCTTTCCGATGCCGAACTCCCAGACGACGTGTGAGATTCTGAGTAACAAATTCATACTGCACCCACACAGGTTACTCGAAGAATTTGTGCAACTACAGTGGATCCGTGCCTTATATAGATCTACTGTCTCGTCAGACCGATTGTAAGCCGCCTGTGTCGATATGGGTCTCTCAAGGGTGTATTTTAACGGCTCTAGTACGGTCGCATGGAGCGGTCAAAAAGAGCTAATATCGTTGGACGGGTCTGCGACGCTGATTCGATGGCGTCAAGTGACTATCGGGATGACACTTTCGTGATGCCCTCCACACGAACTGTCGACCGACCACGGGAGGCACGCGCCGCTGCGCAGAGATATCTGAGACGTGAACGACCGCTGAGTGCGCTGATCGTCCTGGGCGTCGTGGCTGGGTTCCTCGGTACGTACGTCGCGACGTCGCTGGTACCCGCAGTCGTCGTCGGGGGACTGCTGGTCGTCGTCATACGTGCTCCGGTCATTGAATCACGCGGGAGCGTCCGTCTTCGAACCGACGAGGACGCCGAGTCCGTCGCCGAGTCGTTCACGGGGGCGACGCCGCCGATCCTCGTGTTTCAGTGGGGAATCGCTGACGAGATCCTCACTGGAGACGGGAGAGTCACGTACCGGATCTCGTATCTGTTCGGTTTGCGGTCGGTCGAGATGACCGTCGATACCCGGACGGATCGTACGCCGGATGGCGGCCGTCGAATCGTGTTGGAAGCCACAGTGGACGGTCAGCCGTGGTCGACGTACGTCGTCACCGTCGACACGCGAGACGACGGGACCGTCGCTGAGTACGAGTACACAGCGGATCGGCGATTCGGTCTGCGGCGGGTTCCACAACGACTCGTCGCGAACCGGTACCGGGACGAAGCGCTCGAAGCTCAAGGGTACGCCGTCGTCGAGCGACACGAACAGTACGGCGTCGCTGTCTGAACGACAGACCAGCGATGTCGCGGAGGGTTGAAACGGGAATCGCTGACCGGCTCGGGATCCCTCCCGATTACCGTTCGCAGATCAGTCTGTATCTACTGCTCACTATCTCTACTGATAGTGTGATACTGATTACTAACACTACATCTGCAATCCTTTTGAATCGGTTCCTTTCACAACGTCGAGTGACTGTATAAAATGACTCATATCGCCGGGGTCCAAACCAATGTATCATATATTATCATGCAATACATATGGCACCCACAGCACATCATATCGGTATCACGGTCGATGATCTTGAGGCGATGACCGCGTTCTATCGTGACACGCTCGGTTTCGATGTCGAGGCAGAAGTTTCCTCAGCGGATGACGAAATTGATGCCGAGGCTCTCACCACTTTAGTCGGGATTTCTGACACAGACCTGTCGGCGGGGTTTCTTGAAGCACCAGGTTGTGCAGTTGAACTGCTCAAATATCACGAACCACTGGGGGAGTCTGCTGTCGGTGTCGCGAATAATGATATTGGTGCGCATCAGTTTGCGTTCGAGGTTGATAATATCGACACATGGCATAATCGGGTAGTCGATGCCGGTGCCGTGGTGACGAGCGAGCCTGTTGATTTTGGTATCACGCCACGATTTTATTGTAACGATCCCGAAGAAAATGTTGTTGAACTACTTGAAGCAGAGTAACAGTTGATTCGGGTCACAACATAGATTCTCTGAGGACACAGTCATGTCCTCTGAGGGACGGGGAAATCTTCGTGCTGTGAGACAACTGAGTGGGGAGCGTCAACGATCTAACGACCATGTTGTTGGACGAACATCAAAAGGCGTCCAGTGTCAGTGTCACCGTCGGTCTCGAAGTCTGCGTCCAGGTGCAACTCAATTACCAGATCATTCTCGAGAGTAACACTGCATTCACCGTGATTTTCCAGTGCTTGTCGGAATCCCATCGTTTCAGTGTAGCATCTGCATGGGTGATACCAGTTTTCAGCACATGTCGATGTGGTCCATCGGTATTACAGATGATACGTATGTGACCGACCATCCAAGGACAACGACAGGTATCTGGATCCATATTGAGTGGTCACTGAACAGGAACAGAGCAGCGATGCCAATGAGATACGTGCCAACGAATACCGCTCTCATAAATGCCAATTTAATTTGTCCACGTGACCAACTGGCTCAAAATCAGTTATCAGTATCGTACACTCTCACCGTACTCTCTGACGAGCGAGTCGGTTAACTCAGATCCATCACACCGTCTAGTAATACATCCAAGGAACCAACCATACTTGCCTGTTGCATCTTTACGACTGTCAAGAATAAATGACCACTCACCGTCGTAATTATATTGACCCGCTTGAATCCAGGCTCTGATGAGCTCCGTCTGTTCGACACCCAGTCTGTACTCTTCAGCATCAGGATTCACATACTGCGTTTCAGCAGTATCGATCCCAAACAGCCTCACTCGAGCATTCTTGACCGTTTGAAATTCTTGATCGATCGTGACATCGATTGTATCATCATCAACTACGTGAGGGACTTTTGTTCGGTAGTAGAAGGACCCATATTCTCCTGTCATTACTCAAGATAGACATCTATCAGTCTGTACCAGTTTTCGTGGTGAGGGAGACGTATCCACTTTCCGAGTCTTAACTAATTTTTTCAACGTAGCTATCAGATGATTAGTTAGGACAATGGATTCAAAACCAGAACCTCCAGAGTCACTTCCGACGTACGTGATCATGGGGTAGAGCGCTAAGGGGCACAACAACTCGAGGATCTTGCTGAATGGGCGATTGATCTTGCTGAGTATAACCGTCAACCATCAGCAGAAGAAATTGAAACTGAAACTGAAATTCCAGACGATGCGTCTATCGAAGGATACGATGAACAGATAGGTGGCTGGGTATATACGAAGTATATCGAGTGTGGGAAAGAGACGTGTCACTGCAAGGAGGAGGGGGGACACGGTCCCTACAGGTATGGCTATTACTACGATGACTCCGGGAATCTAACGTCAGAATATCTTGGGAAGGTCGCTGAGTGATCATCTTAACTAATATTTTCGATTATTATTAGAGCTATTAGTTAAGACTTGTACTCACTTCACTCAACGAATATAGAGACCGACACAGGAGAACAGGACACGTCTTAGCGAACCCCGTTGTAAGTGGGGTGAGAGTTGCACCAACGCAGCTCACTCTGCTTGGGTGTAGCGTAGTGCCTTTTTATTACATTCATTACTGTTGAAGAGCGTCATCCTTGCTCGACCCTCGCGGGCACGCTCCTGCTCGGATTCGAACCGGGATTGACATTGACTTCAGCGCCGTCGTCTTAGACACTATGCTATAGCAGTAGCAAGGAGTCGACCGATCAACGGTCAACGATACTTACCTATCAATATGCTGATATTACTGTATAATAAACCTATCGTGGGTGCAGATGTGTTATACGCACGTATAGGCGTATGTATACATACGTACGCGTTTTCAGAGGGGTGTCATACTCCAAAAAAAGACAGAGGATTCATTACCACAACCAACGGCACGATATATTTCCCTCGTCGAAGCCACCTCCCGATATATCACGTGTATATCGTATCACCCAAAACCCGTTGAGAATCAATGTGATCCGGTGCTGTGAATAGGTCCTCAATATCGTCCGTCGTTTCATTGTGTGTGGTCGCACTCGGTGAGTGGTTCAAGGGTCAATATCAGTCTGTACACTGATTGGCTCGCAACATCGAAATTAGCATGAATATACACGCAAGAAGCATCAAACTCTCATTTGCACCTAACATCATGGTCGCATGTGAACAGCGGATTACTCCCTTTCGCAGTCATTATGATCCTTGCTACCCCCCGTGTGCGATATGAATTCTCCGATGATGACGTCCGAAAGGATATACATGTCAGACCAATCGCTTAGATGAGATGAGTGTAGCCAGTGAGCGAAAACTAATTACTTGATTGCTAGTGGACCGATAGGACTGAGCTCTTTGATTTAAATGATCGATAAGTACCATCGTGTACTGTTTTGCGTAAACTAGTCGAAACCAGAGCAGTCGATGTAACAATTGAGTACTCGAACAGTAACACAAGAGATGACCTTCGAGCACACATCAAATCGATTGAACTGAGTCGAGGCTGACGATGAAGTTGGTCCGGCGGTTATTTCAAAGTGTTAACTCACTCGTGCCGTTCTTTCCCGAGTTGAATCCAAAAACCAGTAACTTACGAGCAATCTAGTCGAAATAAACCACCGAGGAATGGTTAAGGAGAAGACTCAGTTCCAACCATCAATGTACGCGGTCTCGTGACAAGACGTCGAGAGTATGAGACTGTTGTTTCTATTTGTTTCGTCACCGACAGCGTCACACTCGTTGTGACGGGTGAACCTACTGACTGTTCGACGAACCTGTTTCATTCGGTGTAAACACTACTGAAACAAAGAGGTTCTCTCTTCAGTTGTTACTACAGAAAGGGGCTAGTACGTCCATTCTGTCGTACTATTCCTCGCCAGTGATCGTGTTATTGGTCAAGTAACGCCAATCGTCACAGCGGTTTCTTCGTTTGCCGTCACAACACTCGTGACGTCATCAGCGAGTCCATCATCGAACACGACCGCTGTCTTCCCGCCACGAGTTTCTTTAATATCTACTCCCCCGTCACCGAACTGTTTCAGAAAGTCAGCGACTCGTTGGACTGTCTGTCTGTGAACGCGTTTGTCCTCTTGTGCAGTCAACACGTCTCGAATCCGGGTTGAGGTGATAGCAATCCCAGCTGGCACGGATTTTCCATAGTCTTTGATTCGACGAGCAATTGATCGAGCTCTCTTTTGATTGGACGTGAGATTCTCTACTGCAACGTTTTCTGGAAGTGCACACACTTGCTCAAGGGAAGTGGCCTTACTACTACTCGGGGTGGTCGCATCCTCATCGTTGTCCTCAGATTGGGACGATTGCTCACCAGAGGAATTAGTCGTGTCTGTTTCAACTTTATTTTCTACTTTGGTGAGCCTCTTCCTTACTTTTGCATCACTCTCAATATGCTTTGCGAGGCTATCTTCAAGTTGCGTGATCTTTTTTCGATCTTCAGCGTTGGACTTCGCCTGCGTGGCAACTTGCTCTCGAATCTCATCAATCTCCGCTTGCTTGTTAGTAAGTGATTGTTCAATCCCCTCGACAGCTGACTTGCCAACCTGTCTAAGTGTATCAACCGTTTCTTGATCGGTATCAGTCGTCTCCAAACAGTCTGCAAGTTCTTCGATGCATAGTGTTAATTTATCAATACAACTGACGTCGGTGCTGTTAAAACAGCGCGGGTCTTGTTTATTCATGGAGTTTGGGGCTCCTTGGTTGAGGGGTTATTCGTTCATCCCTCACCGTCATTATTTCAACGGATACTGATATCATTCTCTAGTATTCCATATAAAACTTCGTACAAATCTTACATTATTTGTCTGATATATAAATGTAAATTAATTTGATTAAAAACAGAATAGACGTTTAGACTATTTAATTCTCAATTCCATGCAGCATATCCAACTTATCTGTTGGCATATATTGACGTCTTCACGCTGTCAAAATACACCAAATGGAGTCAATAGCTTATGATTCTTACTGAGGAAGTAAATTCAAAAGGATATGAAATAGTTACAGGCTACTCTTCTGACGGTTCACTGTCCTCGACTAGCTCATTTCGAAGATCGTCGATCTCCTTTTGATGTTGTTTAAGCATCGCTTCACAAGCATCACTCACCTGTCGACCATGTTGTTCGAGATCATCGATAACTTCTTGATCAATCTCAGTGTCGGTCGACTCAGCAGCCTCCACAAATATATCAACAAATTCGTCGATCGAATCTACTCCGCTCACATCAGCAGAGGAACCATCTTCTGGATTATCAGTTTCAGACATACTTTCTTTGGAACAGTCTATCAGTCTGACAGTCTCTTACCCTACTCTGTTGGGACATGATATCAAAAACTAATATTTTGTGGCACTTAATCGTGGCTACTGAGTTCGTATTCTAAATATTTAGATATTAAGATATGCAAAGCACGACTCTAGATAACGTCACGTTTAGTCATTCCAACGACTGCGTTTTGCCAAGTGGTCACTCCCAATTAATACCACGGTGATTGCTCTCGAATCTCATCAATCTCTGCTTGACTGCTCAGTTCCTTCGATAGCTGATTCACCAATCTGTCTAAGTGTATTAATTGTTTCTTGATCAACTGCAGACTCGGTTGACTTGATAATCTTCACGAACGTATCAATAAATGCATTAATCGAATCTGCTGTATCCATATTAGAGGGCGGAGTATCCCCTGGAATTACTTTCCAATATAACTCGGGTATTTGTAGTCCGATTTTGGTTTGTCTCCCGGCGCGCTCGCCGGAGTTCGTCGTTCATGACATGATGTTTATCATTATGATGAACGAGTAGTTGTGATTGATTCCGGCAATATTTCTCAAAACAAGCGTACAAACGTGATAGTCGCTTATGCCAACTCCGGGTATGTATAATGAATATGATGATTTAGAAGCACACCTCTAACCACTGAGTCACGGCTGGACATGTCCCACTCTTCAGCCGTCATAGGTGGTGTATTAATTACCACGGCTCTGCCAGCGTGATTGCCACTCCGACCCTCGGAGTCTGGAGATTTCTTGTCAATTATAATATCCCCAAACGAGAAGTCGTTTCCATGACTCTTCATGAGTGTGTCCTACTCAAGGGCGTTTGGTGTCACTCTTTTGTTTCATTCGGGTCACCATATGAAATGTCTGTAAATTGAGATAGAGTGGCTTGTATCCAGTATCTCTCAGACCCGGGAAGCTGACACGCATTAGATTCGATAGTGGTGATAGCGTCGGCGTTACGCTAAGATCGATGGATGCCCGCAGTAAAGCCTCCAGGGTGAGAAATGGTTCTCCATCCGTGTCGTATGGAATATCAGTAGAATGTAGTTTCAGATAGTCTCAGTCTGTGTAGTAACCAATAATCTGATCGACTATACTTTATATAATTACAAGTATATATCACTGCCACAACGAGACTGTCACTACTACCACTCTGACCCGATCAATACACCCGGTCCCACTCTCTCAAAGACAAGACCCTTGCAAAATGGGGTGTGGTTTATAAAAGAATCATAACCCATGAAACGAATAAAACGTGGTTATATAACAGACAGCTACAACTAGAAACAACTCAACAATCACTTGTGTTATTTGACAGAGAAAGCACTAGCAAACTGGGGAGGGAGAAGTATTCAAGGAAACCATCGAGATGAAGCACTTGCAACGGTGGTTGCATAAAATAAATCGCAACCGAGAGAGCGACTGCAGCTAGAGTTGGTCAGGATGTCGCGCGATACCTTCTGACCGGAACTCGACAGCGATCAACATCCCTCTTACTTTCCAAACAACAATCTCACTGAGAAACGGTGTGTATGTGATATATAAACGGACCACTCACTCGACACACTTGACAGAATAAGATACGAATGACACACATGCCAAAGTATGCATATGGGTGGTCAGAACGAAGGCAATTCCCTCCGTATGGAACTCGATACCACCGTTGGATTCATGTTATGTAATCAATCGTATGATAAAGATCAAAATCAAGAAAACATCAATCGCCAACAGTGTGTACAGTGCGAATATATAGCCAGTTCATCATGAAAGATGACCAGCCACTATTGCACTAATACAGATTGTTTATGTTAGTTGTGTGAGTGCAACAGAGTTCACTTCTGTTTCCAAGTTATATCATATCTTCAGGATTGAACATCGCGACCTAGGTCTGTGAAGTTCATTTTAGGCTTTTCATCCACCTCGTCGACCGGTTTTGTCTCCAATACCGTGAGTGGGATATCCTTCATTCGGACACCTAACTCGCGCTTCGCGACACGCTCACTCTCCGCATGAGACTTTGCAGACATCTCAACGGTCACCGTCAGTACGATGAGCGCAAAATCCGTCGTACAGAGAGCTGCCTCCATTTCATACCCACAGGAAGGACAACCGACATCTTGAACAAGGATCTCCGACGATCGAGCTTCTGTCGACCTCGAGGACGAGCTGCTCCGGATCCCGACGGCCATCCAGAAGGACTTCCCGAACGACCGGAGCCCGCCGCCGGCGACGTTCGAGCTCGACCGCAGCGAGCAGCTCGACGTCGTCGCGACGCTCCAGGCCTACCTCCAGCAGCGCGACGACGACCACGCGGCGCTGTTCCCCTCGCAGAAGAGCCCGCGGCTGTCCGGGAAGGCGATCAACGACGCCGTGAAGCGCGCGGCCGCGGCCGCCGACGTCCGGCCCTACTCGTTCTCCGGGCGCGGCGAGCCCGACGACGTCACCGCCCACACGCTCCGCCACTCGGTCGCCTGGCGGATGCTGCGCGTCGAGGACGACAACACGCTCTACGACGTGAGGAACAGACTGCGGCACTCGTCGATTCTGACGACCGAGCGCGAGTACGACCACTTCGAGACCATCTGACCGCCGACGGCCGGGGCGCACGCAATTTACTTATTCCTGCGTCTACACAGTATTATGTGAGATGCCGAACGTCACCGTCTCCGTCGACGACACGCTGAAGGAACAGATGGACGACCACCCGGAGATCAACTGGAGCGAGGTCGCCCGCCAGGCGATCCGCGAGAAGATCCACGACCTCGAGGTGATGGAGCAGCTCGTCGAGGGCAGCGAACTTACCCAGGAGGACGTCGACGAACTGGCGGCCCAGATCGACCGGGCCGCCACCGAGGAGGCGATGGCCGATCTCGATGACCAGGCCGATGCATGAAGTACGTCGTCGACGCGAACATCATCCTCTCCGCTCTCATTTCTGACTCGATGACGCGGCGGCTCCTCGTCGAACTCGAGGACGACCTCCTCACCCCGCCTACGTCCACGACGAGATCGGGAAGTACACCGAGATGGTCTCCGAGAAGTCCAACCTGACGCCGGCGGAGGTCGAGGAGCTCATCGAGCTGCTGTTCAAGCGGATCGACGTCGTCCCGCGCCCGGTGGTTCTCGAGTCCCTCCAGGAGGCCGCGCGGATCATGCGGGACACCGACCCCGACGACGCAGTCTACCTGGCGGCCGCCCTCGAGCGCGACGCCCAGCTGTGGAGCGACGACGTCTCCGTCCGCGTCGACGCAGGGATGGCGCACGTCGAGAGCCTCACGCCCGAGCCGCTGCTCGTCCGCAACCAGAAGGGCTCCGCGGTCCTCGAGGTGCTGACCAGCCGCCGCCCCGACCAGGACGTCGACGAGCGCCGGCGCGCGCGAGCGTCCGACCGGTGAACCACGTAGCAGTACCGTTTTATCAGCTCCCGACCTACGACTGACCATGACCAACGGAGACGTCCGCGGCGACGTCGAGCAGGGCGAGGGCGGGAAGTTCGAGTCGAAGTACTCCGACGAGGACGTCGTCGACGCGCTCGTCGACGCCCACCCCGAGCCCCTGAAGGTCGGCGAGGTCGCCGACCGCGTCGGCTGCTCCGAAACCACCGCACACAACCGCCTCCACGGGCTTCACGACGACGCATACCCCGGGCTCGCGACGAAGAAAGTCGGCGCGAACGCCCGCGTCTGGTGGGTCGATCCCGACCAGCTCCCCGACGAGTAGCGCCAGTTGCTCCTACTGGACCGACGGCATTGTAGGATAGAGCTGCGGGATTTTACTCGAACGTTGAAGTATAAGGATAGCGTATCTGTCCGTTATTGTTAAAATATTTATTCAGGCTACCAAAGTCGCTTCTGTCTCGGTAGACCAGACCGCACGAAGAAGACGTTCTGACCAACGCTGCGACCACACTGCGGACTATCCACCCTGTCTACAGCATAGGCTCGACAAATCATCAGCATTCGAGAAGTTCCACATGGCCGATTCTACACATCATTATTTCCGTTTGAAAAACTAAGCTCAAGATCGCTCAAGGGCCCAACATAATGAATTCGGAGTTTGTGGAGCGCATCGAACACCCCGAATCCAGATATCGCCAAGAGGCTCATCAAATGAGGATATAAAACCGTGTCGCGCCATAGCACGACTCATTGAGGAGCAGCTGTCTAACGTCGGCTACACGCTGACTGCGAACTATTATGCGCATGGAGGAGAGAATATCCTGTAAGAGCAATGAGCGTAGAAAACGATGTCTCTGTGGAAGTCCATCAGAGCGAGGAGGAGTTGATCCTATATCTCTCCCGGGAGATGGATATGGAGTATGCGGATGCAAAGAAGTACTACGAGCAGCAGGCAACAGTCGTTGCCTGATCGTCTGACACCAGTCTCCTATGCGGTGTCCAGTCTGTCAAAACCCGACAGACGAATATATCGACATTCTTGAGGAAGACTCTGGAGCGGGTGGGCTAGACACGACAATCAAAAAGATTGAAACAGGTGATGAGAGACTATACGTTATCGAATACGGCTCGCTGAGCGTGTCGATTAAAACTTCGGAGGAGATCAACGGGTTCGAAGATATTCTAACAGAGTTTACTCCACAATCGGCCCAAGAATCGACAGGTAGTGGAGAAAACCGGAACCAGGCGAAATTCGAGAATATTGTGTCGGAATGTCCAGTCAATATTCCGTCTGAGTACAGCGACGAGTCACTCACGTATCTACGGAGTTTTCTTAGCAATGACCGACTACAAGAACTTCAGGAGGTCAGCGATGCGCTTGAGGTCGATGAGGATCAGTTGCTAGCAGTCGCACTCGTATACAAAAACCGGTCTGAATCTTCGAGATACTCCCGTATGATCCGGTATTATGTTGACGAACGAACCCGGATCAGAGAAACAGATTATCAAGACGGGGGTCACCATCTCTCCTCTGATCTCTTCAGTTTATTACTCCTGTTCACAGCGCTGTGCAAGGACCTTGCCAGTGACATCCTCACTTCAGAATTACTGCGGGAGGAAGCACGGCTGAAGACGGTAATCCAGAACGAAGTAGTTGGAGAAGGATCCCGGTACAGCTCACACTTGAGCCTATTACTTCGGATGGATATCATCGACCCAGAAGTTTATCAAACACTGAATGAGCTTCGAGAGCTACGGAACAATGCCACCCACGACGTGCTTGGAAGAAAAGAGTTCGATGTCGAAACTGATGATCGTAAGACCGATTTCATCAATCAAATGGAAAGCGCGCTACACTGCCTTTTGATCCTCGCAGGTCGGAAAGCCCCCCATATCATCTGTAACTACGGACCAACCGAGTACCGGAAAAAAAGCAAGAGGAGGCTGTTAAGATTGCGAAAGAACACTGGGAGGAGACGCACACGGACGAGCTAACCAGTCTAGAAGAGAAAGAAGAGATCGGAAACTTGATCGACATTCGATGGACTCCGAGGCGATTTGATCCAAGAGGATATCGAGGAGGGGATGAGAAAGACGGAATGGGTTCTTATGGAGTCACAAACGGTGTCCACGATTTTGAGGAGCTCTCTCCCGAGGTATATGAACACTTGATGAATTTCGTGGGAACAGCATGTGGTGCAACAAGAACGGTTGTCAACCGAGATTTACACGAAGCAAACCTATCACGACAGGATTTCATGCTATTCGCACTACTTGTATCCGAAAATGACCGAGCTAGCTCAATCACACAAGTCGCAAATCGGATATTCTCTACCGAACAATTTGTCCGACGAAAACACATCAGCTTAGACTGGCGGACCCCAGAAAGCAACAAAGACCTCCTCTGTCTCGCAGACCAAACAAGCGAAATCCTTGGACTACCCGAATGAACCCCAGATGAATTATCGAGCCGGTGGTAATCAAGGAGCCGCACTAAGAGGACGAGTCGCTTCTAGGCAGGTCGCCCCCTCAGCACGCACTTTCGTTTCCCCGAACAAACCGAGGTGAACGCAACCGCGCTAGCACTACCGTCACGCCGAGTACGAACACGCTCCCACAGCTCTCTGCGTCAGAGTGCTTCGTCAGCCGCTTCGAGCGCGTTAATCGCTGCGCGCAACTCTCGTTGCAGATCTTCATTCTGAGATTTCTCTTCGCCTCAATCCGCCGGATGGTTTGGATAAACAGTTATTCGAAGGTAACGCTGTAGTGTAAATTTCGAACGTTATGATTAGTAGCCTTGCTGAATACGCGCTGTGAGCCTTGTTTAGACGCGCCGGAAGACGACGGTTGATAGCTCTACTGGGTGAACTGAATTGGGCTATGGATGCTTCTCTCCCCGAATGTGTTCTTTGACCACAGGTCGTCGCGGACGATCCGCACCGCGTCTAAACAAGGCCCGCGCTGTGTATTCAGCACGGTCGCGAAAACGGTCTTATTGACTGAGAGTTTCAACAGAACCACGAAATCGTTCTACTAGAGATAGTTGTCCAGCGTTTCGTGAGCGTCCTCGGGGTACTGGTTTGGCTCGGCGACCCCCCAAAGCACCCCCTTGACCGCGGCCTTCGGGTACACGCCGTCTTCGATGTGTTCACAGAGAATAGTGAGATTCCGTGTCGAGAGCGTGGGCCAAGACTCGTTCTGGTTCTGCCGGGTCTGGTGGACGATCTTCGTGAGCGTCGGTCGATCCACGACGGGCTCACCGGTGTTCACCTGTCTGTCGAGCGTCTCCACTTCGTCGTCGACATCCTGAATGTAGGGCTGCTCGAACGAACGGAAGCGACCCTGCGTTGCCGAGTTCATCGGCTCTGAATCCCGGTACTCGCGCGTCGGCGGGTTCATTGTGATGACGAGGCGGGCCGACGGGTGCGGCTCGACGAGCTCACCGTGACTTTTCACCAGGAGCGTTCCCTCGTTCAAGAGTCGATGTAACGCGATGGCCGCCCCCGCCTGCATGACGGGAAACTCGTTGATGACGATTGTATCGCCGTTCAGAAGCCCCTGTTTGACGGCGCCGTTGCGGGGGACGATGACGTCACCATCGGGAACAAGCGGACCGAAGAGGTCCTAGGGTTCGGTCGCTCGGTCGACGTCGATGGACTGATAGCCTCGATTCGTCATGTGGCACAGGTACTTGAGCAGGTAGTTCTTCCCTGACCCACGCGGCCCGACCACTCGAATCGGGACGAGGCCACGGGCGAGCTTCTTCGCGATGAGTTCGTCGAGAGGCAGCTGAAATCGTGGATCGGTGGGAACAGCTGGTGGGACGACCTCGCCGTTATCGTCGACTGGGAGCGCGTCATATGCTGCGTCCGGGTGAGTCGCCGCCTTTGGGACGCTCGGATAGTCGGGATCGTCTTCACCTTGTTGTTCGTTAATATCTTGCTCAAGATCCTCATATTCATCACTGCCTGCTTTGACGCCTTCGACCATCGTCGCCTCCCGAATCTTCGACCCGACACTGGATAGAATCGGCTGCATATCTCCAACGACATACTCAAACAGACCAATGCGATCATCCAGCCGGTCGTAAATATCTGACTCAACTGTATCCTCATAGCTATCCGACACTCAACGCGTGAATTTCCAAGAGTTGAGATTGACGACCGTAACATAGCTGAAGTATTAAATTGACCCAAGAATGACATGTATCCGATTGAATCATACCTTCCGTGGTTCACCGACGAAGAGAGAGGGTATATTTCGAAGGAGGATATTCGAGAGTTAATAGAGAAGAGTGAAGAGAGCACCTCATTGTCGCTTCGTCCTCAATCTTCAGTTGTGTCTATACAGCATCATGATCATCTCAGTATCGAATATGACACTACCTGTCAATCTTTATGAGAGCGTAGAATTTAGACTGTGAATTTTCATACTGATGGGTATATTGATAATATGAATCTATCACATGGACTAATTACAAAAGATGATTCTTCATATGAACTAAATGACGAAGATATTAGTATCTAGAGAACGTATCATATTTCGGTTGTTGAGGGTATTCTGAATCATCCAAGACCCAATGCCCTAACGAATAGGTCTTAATGACTCAGAGAACGGGATTGGTGCCTCTGACTACTCAATCTTCCCATACCCTCCAACCGCCTTAGGATAGCACAGATAAATAAAATCTGTTTATTCCTTCGGTATACAATGTATGAAGAGTAACAATTAACAGATATACTATTCACTGTCACTTTTTTATCGAGGATGTTGCATATACTTGAGACACTGCAATTTGCATTTTCAGCAATATATTGTATTTTGATCCGTCCTCATACATCGTCACGACCAACTCTTGATTGATCGGTCTGTCACGACCCGATGCGCCACAAATTTCAATTCCGTGACGTAGGAGAGCATCCCCAATAGCCTCACTCGAACATTCTTGACCGTTTGAAACCCTTGATCGATTGTGTCACCATCAACTATGTTAGAGACTTTTCATCGGTAGTAGAAGAACAGATATTCTCCTGTCATTATTCAAAATAGACCTTTATCAGTATGTACCAACTTTCGTGGTGAAGGAAACGTATCGACTTCCTGAGTCTTAACTAATTTTTTCAATATAGCTATCAGGTGATTAGTTAGGGCGATGGATTCAAAGCCGGATCTATTATACGCCTCTTCGTTAATTTGAAATCTTGGGTTTGGTATTCGACTCTGAATCTGTCTCTATTGGGTTATTAGAAATAAGATTGAAAATATCGCTTACAATAATAACATCGCTTACAGACATAATCCATCTGTACGGGAGGGTTAGCCCTTTTGCTGCTGGTTCTTGATCAATAACTGGCTGAAGATCTCGATTAACATGTGTTATTGCGAGACCATCGATCAAGCCATTTCCAAAGTCGAGCTTTGTATCCTCAACACAACCGACGTATCGACCAGTTACGGTGTACACTTCAAGATCAATATAATCTGAAATAGTATCTGGAAGAGTTGATTCAGCCGGTTCTGGGTCTGAACTCATACTGATTATGATTATGTCTTTATATTTATACTCTTTCCAGTTTTTAGAATAATGTGTTTAGATCATCAAAAAGTACAACGGAAATAATGCCAATTGTGAATATTGTTCGGGGATCGACAAGTAACGTATTTCTGGGTTCTTGATAAAAATACTGAACCAACCCTGCGTTAGACATCAGTCCATTATCACCTGACTTCGAAGATATGGCTGTGTTCATGCCTCATGATCTAATAAATATTAGCGCATCTGTATCACCTTATGTCGAAAATATCGTGAGAAGCGTTATATACAGACTAACACTAAAACAATAATGTCTATAAATGAGTGTACTATCTACTCACACAAATAAATATTCAGACGATCTAACAGCACTTCCAGGCGTCGGACCAGGCACTGAGCGCATTCTACGACAAGAGGGGTTTAGTTCGTACAAAGATCTCGCAGACACAGATCCAATCATACTTCATCGAAAGTGCAATATTGGACTGGCGAACACTGTAGGTATTATTACCACAGCACTAGAATTACTTGAGGAGCCGTGTCAAAACTGTGGAGAAATGATGTTAAAACCCATCTGGGGAGGATATCCAGGACAACTCAGCGATGAAAAGAAAAGTAACAATAGAATCTTTTGTGAATCTTGTCACTGGATTGGATCCATCTAACTAAGCTCCTATATTTTATAATATGTTCCGTAACATGCGTTGAACTCGTTACGCTGAGAAATTATTGTTTTGATGCTTATTCTGTATTATCCAATTATGCTATAGGTTTACAGATACGACAACATACCCAGCACTTGATAGAATTCTAGTGTGATCCCCAAGAGTTTCGCGTTGTCATCAATATAGACATCATAATCTAACTCGGCTTTTTTCGAAGGTGTCTGAAGTTCGTGATGCTTACTATGACGAATACTATTATGATCAACTTTCATCTTCCACTTCCCAATACTCATCCGATCCGGATTAGCTCATCTAGATTTACCATAACAGATTACGCTATAATATTATAGATAATAAGTACTGCAGAATCGAACTGAAGATCATTCGAATACATATGTTACTTGATTACGGGTTACTGATCCCTCGACTAGGCGAGTATTGGAAAAAGAAACTGCATGCAATCCCCCCAGAGGATCTCGAATGGTGGAGATCTGTACAGACTCAACAATTGAAATCCTCGTCACAACTATCCCTCCAAGAGTCACAGGAATGTTGTCAGTAAAGACGTCTTCAGGATTTGTAATAGTGGCTTGTCTTAGAATGTAGCTTTCGGTGACTGTGTCAGCTGAGTTTGAGGATATTAATAATGCATCTTTGTTTGTTTCTGTCGACCGAATATTTGTAATCTGTGCTTCAGAAGATAGATTGAATAAAAACTCTCGGGAAATAAGTGGGGACTGACTCTCCACACTACCAGACTTCCTGAGTCCAGTCTGTGGATCTCGTATTTCATACAACCCATTTTGCGTTGTTACTGTCATACCCTCAGCTAAACTGATAGAATGAACTGACGTTCGAATATTTGCTGATTCAATGACTCCATAACGCCGTGAATCTGTATCATATGTAGTCCCAGATAATTCAAACACTTGTTGACTTGTTACCACGTTATCTGCTGAAAATACACCATATTGAGTGACCAATCGATTATGATCCTCAGCCAAGCTATTTCGATTAGGAAATAAATTCGTTTCATTAATTGAGACTGGTTCAATAGCATCTGGCACGGACTCTAGTTTAGTCATTCCCTGATTTTCAGAATACTCTGTTGTGAACAGTGATGTTATTGGTATAAAGGCAAATTCAATTCCAGTATTAGAGATAGTTAGACCAACTCCAATACTCACTACACAAATCAATACAACTATGATAAAGTATTTGGATGAGATTTTTGTAAAGTTCATGCGCTTATTGAGTCGAGTACATACGATTTATATGCTGTGTTAATTCCCACTGCAAGCAACAATACCATTCCTGGAATAAACCACCGATAAAAAATTCAGAAATATCGAATGCAATTGCTGCGCCTATCAACAATATTGCAATAGAATATTCACGGCATCCAACAACCGCTGAAATTTAGTTGAAGATACTTAGCTGGAGATCCATATGATCATTCCATATGCTTGTCATTAACCATGTATAAATGATTGAATAATAAATCATAATCGTTCTGGCATATAAACAATGTAATGACTCAAAAAAGTACTAAATTCGTATATGCAAAGCAAGACGTTGCAATAATTTCTAATCCAAGTAGTCATCCAGCGTATGGAGCCGATGAATTCCGTCGGCAATCATTCGACCAATTAGAAACACAACCAGAACCTACTATATTTTTATCTAAATCTGAGGGCAAGACTCCTTCCTCAAGGAAGCTATCTTTGACAACTGAGTGGGTTGGGGTAGTTCACTAATACTCTTCTAATAGTACGTAAGTGATCGTAAAATATTATGCTCTACTCTCTATTAGTTCTCGACAATCTCTTCAAGATCTTCTTTAATCGTTTTAGCTACAGCGTTTTTAGCGACAACTGAAGCATTGGTATTGCCGTTCTCAATCTCAGCTTCTGTTGTCTTATACATCATTTGTATCTGATTATACACGCTCTCAAGTTTTTCTTGAGACTGACTAGATGGAGATGGAGATGATTCATCTGCTACAGTGGATTCAGTAGATGTCCTAGAGTCTGTTTGTGTAGCTTCCTGTCCAGTAACGGTGTCTTGTGTGCTTGCTTGAATAGACTCTTGTTCAGTAGTCTCTTGAGCACTTGCCTCTGAAGTTTTTTGCTCAGTAGTCGTCTCCTGTGTGTTCGTCTGTACAGTCTCCTGAGTCTCCTGTTCAGTAGTAGTCTCTTGAGTGCTTACTTCTGTAGTTTCTTCTTGTGTGGATTCTTCTGTACTAATTCTTTCAAGACGGTCTTGATACGAACTTAGCGCTGTTTTTCGATCATCTTGTTCTATCGCCTGTTCAATGACAGATGCAGAATCTACTTTTGTAATGTTAGATCGAATATCTCGAACTTGAATTGCCTTCACGTCATTAGCCTTTACAGCTTCAGCAAGTCGTTCTGGGAACGTTTCATCAGAGATTTCATCTCCTTCAGGTTCAGCGTATGACGGCTTAGGACTTGGTGTGTCTTTTATTGTTTCTACCTTTGTTCCAGATTGAATATCTTTTATCAAATCTATATACTCGTCCTTCACCATATACACATATGTTTCATGTGTTCCAGCGTGTTCTGATAATACATCATGAGTTCGGTCAGGTGATTCTGGATCTTGCTCTGCAGCTAACTCATTAACTACAGCCTCTTGTTTCGGCGTGAGATCATTATATTCTTCTGCGACTGAACTTGGCACTTCATATCGTGCATATTCTGCATTAATCACCTCTGTGTCATCGTCTTGAGTATTCCTCTCTACTTCTGGTTCTGGTTCTGACTCTACGTTGTCACCAGTCTCATCGTCCGGTTCCTCAAGTCCAATATCAACTCGACGATTATGAATTGCGTCTTGATATTGTTCTCTTACTTTCTTCGGATATCGTGAGTCACAGTCTACTTGCTCTGCGACTTCCTCATTGCTTTTTGTTGGATCCCGTGCAATTGTGTCTAAGACTTCGAATTGAAGCTCTGTTAAGTTACTATACTCTCTATCTTCTGGGATATCGTATTGTTGTGACATGAGTTTCCTCTTGTATGATTGTGCTATGTGACCGTAATCATCTAGCACTTGTTGAGGGTACGTATTACTAACGCCCGCTTTTTCTGCAATCGACTTGTTATCTTGATCTGGATCTTCAGCGTATACTTCAATAACTGACTGTTGTTTCTCTGTCAGGTCTTCAAACATTTTAGATTCATTTTTACTAGAGTCACGTTCATGTGATTTTCGCTGAATATCCAACGCTTCAACGATTATACTATATACCGTATTGTAATCGAGTTTTGAAGAAGAATATCCGTACGTTCCTGTTGCGATTTCCTCATTAACCTGTTCTTTGATTTCTGAAAATGACTTATGAGGGTTTTTTACCGCCGTTTGAACAATAAATTCATCTTGATCAGACGTGACTGACGAAAGATTCGATACATCAATTTCGTCAAGACGTTGTAACTGTGAACGACCACCAATTCTCTCAATAATCTCTCCAGAATCAGACAATCCATTTACCTTAGTTTCAGGCATGTAAATATACTCTAATTGATGATCTGAGTCTGTAGAATGGCTCATATGTGCTCTGACAATACCCTCTTTAGTCGCCTCAAATTCGCAGATAGGGCACTGATATTTAGCTATGTTGGAACTTTCCTGTGTAACTGTCATACTGTCTGGCTCATCAAGTTACGTGTGGATGAAATTGTTGTCTATATAAATCTTTTGAAATGTATTTAAAATACTGTACTATATTCACAATATTTGATATCATGAAGGCGTCAGAGGGCTAATTATTGTTTTCTTCATACTGTTAATTATGCAAATTAAATTTTCTGTTCAAAATATACTATTCAATAATATTATGTGTGTTTTCCCGCATCTTGAAATTTCAAATTCTTTATTTTCTCATACCAAATCTCGATCCTCACAGGTATTAAAATTATTATATAATCGTTTCACAAAACAAGCCACAATCTTCTTATTGAAACGTCCTATAAGACTGCTCAATATGCTGAATAGTACTAGGTAATGTGATATAAAATATCTATGCACAGAATATCAATAGAAGGAATTGTGAATTCCGGCATAATTATAATGTGAGGATCCGGGTGTTTTTCATACTGCTGAAACGGGGGATATCGTGACAATGGATAGTCTCAATATGACTGTAATTTTCCGTTGTCCTGAACTGCTGCGGTGATATATGAGTGAATGCTCGAACGACTGTTCTGTGACGACATAATCAAAAGAAATTATATATGACGATACACCTCGGTTAAATATATTGAGTTATTGTTCAATCCACGTTTGCTCAGGAATGGAACTTTCACCAATTCCTGAAATGTCCAGTGAAAGCACTACGTCTTGAGCGACATCATCTTCTGACTGTTCAAATTCAACGGCAAATTGTGTGATTCGTTGCTCGTCATCAACTGTAATTGTTGATTCATAATTTGTGACGTTTCCATTGTCAATCTCTGATTCAAGTGGAGTACCCTCAGATGCCTGAGAAAACGTGTACGTATTAGATTCTCCAGTTTGGATATAATCCCCATTGGCGATATAATATTCAAGCGTTGGTGCATATACAACGGTTGCTAGTGCATATTGATTATCATACTCCTGAATATCGTACGTACTATTCTCATTGATCTCTCCGAAATACGTAATCTCACTCGTTTGATATACTCGTTGCCTAACTCTTCCTGATTCTCCCGCAATTTGTGTCTCTAATTCGTTAGTAACATCATCAAAGACACGTTTCTCAAGCACAACAACCGAGCCATCTACCTCAGCTGTATATGTTATTGTCGCTGATGTATCTTCATATCCTGTAACATGGTTCGCAATAACCGTCGAATTGTCGCCGAGTTCGTCTGTCAACTGTTCTGTTGCCATTGGAACTCCTCCTGAGAATAATAGCATCAATAATCCTAGGAGTCCAAGAGTCGCTCCTAAAACAACTACTGATCGCTTCATGTCATTATCCATACGATTGAGATATTGTGTATGCGTTTATTATTTTCGACGTTTAATTCACATATTATCGAATCTCTAATGCAATATACTACACAATGCACTAATATAGTCTTATCTCACAACAATATTATTTTTACCTACTGCTAGAATTCCTCATGCTTTCTTGAGACGCATATCTTAACGCAGATATTCATATATGATGAGTCTTACCTCAAATTGATGCAATATTAAATCGGATTTGTCGGTGGTCACAGTGCAATAACTATCAGGCATCATTGATTGATCAGTCATAACCTGATGAGATCATATGATTGTCTCCGACTGTCTCGTATGAGATTACTCAGAAACCACTCAATGTGTTTTCTTACCGTTGCAACGGACAGTGCATATGGAGTAATAAGGTTAGCTGGCTCGTAGTTGGTGTTCCCGCTGCAACGGTGAATAGAACTGCTATTAGAAGACGTATAACGGTACTTCTCATCTTCTGAGTCTGAAATCGGCGAGAAAGGGAGGTATCTCTCCGCTTGTCCTGTAACGATCCTGATACCGATGTTCTCGATTGGATCAAATCTTCTGTCGCGTCATGGGGAGGCATTGTTACAAGAAAAAACAGAGAAGATTGATCATCCTCATCATACCCGTAATTTGTCGAACTCAATGATCCGAATTCCAGTCTCATTGATCCAGTCCGTCGAGAGCTCATATCCAATTCGATCCCCGAGAGTTCAATTCACTCGTAGTGCTTGCACCAGATACCTCTCGTCGGCTGATATACCTCGCCCCTCCGATGCAGCTCAGTAAAGACGTCATCAACAATCGGTCGTGGCGAGTTGTCTCGTCTGTCAATTCTTTCCGCGTATATTCATCATCTAACTCCAACTCCAACTCATCAAGCGCTGCTTTGACTTCCTAGTGCATCTCATCAATTATATCGTCAACAATTGTTCGCGGTCCATTCGTGCGATTTCTCAGTTCTTCTTGCGTGAACTCAGTATTAATTTCATCAACTGCTTTTCTCACTCTTTGGTGATACATTGGGTAATTCGTGACAATACACTCATCAAATGTGACTGTTGTTGTTATCGTCCGATGAACCAATTACTCATCAGGTGACTACTCGTTCCGATCAACCGGCACACCGGTCAGTTTCCGTACCAACCTCTGAGTAACCGGTCCTTGATGAGGCTTCTTCTGCCGACGATCTTGATATGAGCGTTCATCATAATCCTGTCCGGCAGATTCTCGATTTTCTCTTCAAGTTGAAAGCGTTCAGTCAGCTGTGCTTCCAGCTCATCAATTCAATTTTGCTTTCGTTCGACCCGTTTTGTTTTTGCTTCGGAATACACCACAATTGGGCATGAAACCCGCTCTGTTATGTCTGCTTCACATTCATGATCAATCCCCTCTTCTATCCCAAGAGGTCATCAGAGCCTTTTGTGCCGACTTGAGGGTTGTTCATATTCGCGGGTAATTGTCTGTTAGTGTGTATATCTTGCACGTATCTTCTCCAATGTTCCCAGCTCCTGATCCACATCCACAGCAGCTGTCATCCAAATATTGCAGGCAGTCCTTAGCCAAATCTTTTCCATGGCATGTTCGGGTTTTACCCCTAGAGAATACGGTCGATCACTCCAGTTCAATTGCTCCAGATCACAAATCTGGCAATAGCAGCCAAAACTCTCCAGTTCTCGACAGTAGAAGATCACTAAATATTTCTATACATCATCATATATCGGCAGATTAGCAAGAATCCACCTTCTGACTCCCGGCAAACCGGTCCCGTTCATGAATAAACCTCAACTAACCAGACTCAAACAGTGTCTATTTTTAGATATCATCACGTATCGCTGATATGGGCTCCCCGAGTGTAGATGAGCTTAGCAGATGGGATTATGCTTTTGTGCTATTCTTCGGGGTTGTGACAATCGGATGTATACTACTCATCACTCGTGATATCATGACCGGAAGCAGTCCTTTTCAAATCACCTTTCTCGGTGGAGTCATGCTCGGTGGTCTTACACTGACACTCGACGCACATCCCAAAGTGGGCGATCTTACAGGTATCTCGGTAATTCCACTCGTAATTGTTGGAGTGATCGCATTTCTAAGCGGACATGCTAGTGATTTACCAATATTCTTCGTCATATTAACCGTTGGTATGCTTCTTAATCTCGCCTGGAATCGGTTTGACGGCTTCGAGTGACAGCAGATGATAATACCCTCTACTCCCGATGAGATGATTGTCACTGTGGAGTTTGCACAGTCGAGTCTAGTCTCAGAGAGTCGGAATCTCGTACCTAATGGCTTCAGTTGCCCCGGCTCAGAGACAAGACACCCCCTTCTCCCGTGTCGACCACGCTCCCCCTATTCCAGAGACAATTGCATTACCGATTGAGTTTATACAGACCGAATCCCAAGCTCGGCTTAACAGTTCCTCGATTGGCATAGCTTGGTGCAAGACGAAGACGATTCAAGCGAGGTGAATGGGCGGCAGGTGACACGACACGACACTATTACACGGAATCCGTTCTGGAAGCTCTGTTGAGATCCCTCTCATCTGAGACAAACGGCGTGCTGAATACAGGGCACATATCTTGCACGGACAACTGAGAGACATGCAAAAACGAGCGGCTCAACCCGCTCGGGAGAGATAGAGCCCTTAAGAGTTCGATAGCGAGTGATGCATCTACCAGTCATGAAAACTACCTCGATGAAGGCGGCGACGCTATTATTACTGAGGATGCAGTCTCTCGATACTTCTACGAGCCCAAAGGAGATGCCGCCTATCATAAAAAGAAGCACATCCAGTGAAGAGATAACAGGAACTACTGCTGGATGGAGGTATTAATAATTGAGATGATCGAACCTAGTCTTGTCTTGTACGGATTCGGAACTCTGTTCGGAATTTTAGCTATTCTATACTTCGCAAAAGACGTACTACTATCCCTATCAGTGAGTGTTAAACTGCTCATCATGTACTCGTTCTGCCTGGCGATGTTTCTCCTTGGAATATCAGCAGAAAACTCTGGTCTTTCCGCAACTCTGCTAGTAATTGGAGGAGGAGGCTACGCCACCTCATCCTTCTATTTGATAAAATGGTATAATTTTCAGAAGATGGGACGGTTCATCATATTTGCTGTGTCTTCTGTAATTTTCATAGGATTTGGTTCATTGTTTACAAGAGGAGCTTTTGAAGATATTGGACTTCAGTTTCTTAGAGTAATAATAGTTACACAGGCGTTTGGTATACTGGTATCTTCGATTATTGATTGGAGAGAACCAAAGATAGAATACAGAGTCAGCCCTAGAGAGACAATTTCAGACAACGGTGAAATTGGAAAGATTAGAATCAGAAATGAGAGCAGGATGTTTAGAAGACAATTTACTGTACCAAGCGTTGAGGTCACTGTCGAAATTGAGGACATTGAACTAATGGCGCCTGTTAAGCTGCAAAAAAATCGCCAGAACATGTCATCACAGACAATTGGTTCAGGTCAGGAGAGAGAAATTGAAATACAGATAATTGAAGAAGCGGTTTACTCTGAACTGGGAGAGAAAGATGTGTCTGTGCCAACCGACTTTCAGGTGTCTGTCGCAAGCAGAGACACAGACGATTTTACGTCCCAAATCGACGACCCTGTTAAGCTAAAACTTCAATAGTTATTTCATGCGAACACCTTCGAGATTAGACCGTGGTTCGGGAGGACGGAACGATCTTGAACGGTCACAAGCGAGTCGCTGCGGTACGGGTCGCAGGACTAGACTCTCATGCTGTGGAGGTCGTGTCGGTGTCTGACGAGCTGCTCGCGCTCGCCCACCCACAACGCGCTGCCGGTGGCGAGGACGAGGCGGACGGCAACAGCGCCGATGATCCCGAGGAGCAATCCCCCTGTATGCAGGGGCGGACCGACGCTTCCGTTCCTGCTATTCTCTCGTGAATATAGATATGCGGTGATCGTGTGAACCGTGTGACGACTGTGTATTTTCAGCCGTTCAGTAACCGTTTCACACGGTCCGAACACGGTTTAGAACAACCATAGAACCGAATGGTGTCGATGTCCGTGTCTATACAGGTTATACATATCTGTGCACAGACAGTGGGTTGTCGCCAATCCTGTGGCTGTCACCGATCAGCCTGAACTGAACTGATCATGTCGAGACCCGGTAAGCAGTCAGCAGAATGGCTAATCCGGCTATGAACGGTGTTGAAATACCGAATCCAGGGGAATCGGTAGCTGTCACTGTAGGCGTGAGTGTAGCTGTTGCGGTTGCCGTCGGTGTTTGTGTTTGTGTTTGTGTTTTTTCCGTTTCCGTTGGGTATCGAGTTGTGAGAGTCGCCGTGGCAGGCAGTGTGGGTTGATATTCTTGAATATCTCTAAATGGAGTTGATGTTCCTGTTGGTTCTACAGCTGTCGGCACTGTAGCTGGTGAGTGAGATCCTTGCAGATCGGCTGATGGAGGTGGTGTTGCTGTCGTATTGTTCTGCTGGGCAGTCACGGTTCCACCCGAACTGAAACCTGAAATGCTCGCAATGATCAGAACTGTGAGTACCAGTCCTGCCGTGAGAGCTGAGTTCAGTCGGTTCAGTGTCACGTTTGGACCGTCCTTCGTCTATTTCATTATTTATGTTTCGCAATAAGCACAGCTGAAACAATCGCCTCAGTGCTGCACTGACACAGATTCTTGGGGTTATCTGTGTAGATGTAATTCTCTATTCATTATACCACATTCTCATAAACATTGACGACAGTCTCTCAAAAGGGAGAAATTATCAGCGTGGTGTTATGAACAGCAACTATTGTGCGGCTCCCGTCCTATACCAAATTCTGAGTGAATCGCCCGGAGAGTTCGACAGCGAAGTGCCAGAAGACTACTGTGGATACACATTCCCAGGATTCTACGAGTATTGTAATTGATTATCGAGGAAATCTTGCCCAGCAGCTTAGTTGTATTTGGAACTCTTTATGTGACAGTGACCGATATGCATTCCATGCTGACCCCGGTAAAACTGAATGCAAGGGTCAACTGCTGAAAAATAATGACTGGGTCGGTGGGTCGTTAGATGGCGCTATTCTACCGGGTCAGTTTGCAGACCATCTAGACCTTTCATCGATTTCCCTGTTGAGAGATACTGACCTCCCAGGGGCTAGCCTGGATGAGACCGACTTCTCGGAGGCTAGTCTGTTTGGTGCCAACTCAAAGAGGCTGACCTGCTCAATGCCAACCCCTCTGAGGTATGCTCAACAAACACTGAGTTTCATGAGACGAAGTTGCGCGAAGCCGACCTGAAAGAGGCGGATTTAGAGGGCGCAGAGTTCGATGACGCGGAGTTGACAGAGGTTAGGCTAGCGAGAAGCGATTGTGAGAGCACGGTGTTTGTCCGAGCGAATTTAACGAGCGACACTAGAGAATGCTGATCTAACTGGAGCCAACTTTTCACAGCCATACCTGTATCAGACGAGACTGGATGGCGCGCAGATCAGTAACCATACACAGTTTTTTACAGGTGGGATATCGGCGATACAGTGAGAGCCAATCCTCAGAGATCTGTTTCCCCGCCACAGCGAACAAGTGATAAGCTCATCAGACGAACGTGTCCCCATGATGCCAAACGAAGCCGGAATCGAAGACGACGATTGGCTCGGCATCGAGTGGTCCCCGTGGTACCGACTCCACCCCGAGAGTGATGACCTGACGAAGCCATCGACCGGTCCGGGTCTCTACCGCGTCCGCCACAATATCTACGACGGGCTCATCTACATTGGGGAGAGCGGTCGAAGCGTTCGCGGTCGGATTCGGGCGCTTATTCGTGGTGCCTTCGACGAGGAGATGCCCTACAGTGATCCACATACAGCCTCGCCGAGCTTGTGGGCGATCGCGAATGAGTACGGGCTCGGTTTCGAAGTCTCCGTGGCAACACCGCCGGCTGCGGAGAACGACTACCAGCGGAAGGCGATCGAGGATGCACTCATCGCTGTCCATCGGCGCGAGACGGAAACGAACCTTGTCGGTAATTTTGGTCGGATGCCACCAGGGTATGAGAAATCGACACAGCGGAGTGGCGGCGCTCGTGGTGGGCAGAGTGACGAGGCCGAACGGAATTATCGCGAGGGGATTAATCCACTCCCGTGGGAGAATCCGGAAGCCCTTATTGCAGACGACTGGATGGGGTTGTCGTGGTCGGAGCCACTCGAGCTTGAATCAACCGTCGGCGAAATACCCAATTACGGGGGCGTGTATCGACTCTGGGAGCCGGAGACAGCGTCGCCATTGCGGTATCTCGGCGAAACGGTCCATCTGAGCAACCGGTTGGAGAGCCATCGGCGAGCCTATGGGGAGGAACTATTCGTCTCGTATGCGCCACTGACGGAGTACGTACAGAAGTTTCAGCTCCAACAGGTGGAAACGGAACTTCTGGGTGCTCACTGGCTGGCGTGTCAACAGGCACCGCAGGATCAATATTAGTGCTGTAGTAGTGAGGTACCACCGCAATTGCTGCAGAATGCACACATATCATCGTCCCTCCTCAGGGATCGAACTCATCCAGACCGGCTATCGGGTGTCCTGAGGGTTGCTCCGGGACTTCTCAAATTCCGCTTGCATCCTGTTGGTTGAAACGTGTTGAATATTACCTGCCTCATTGACGTCGCCTTGGACGCCATCAGTACACAGGATGCCTCGTACTGACTCTTCGTCCAGTGTTTCACCAAACAGGAATTCTCCCGCGGATTCTGCAAACTGAATGTATTCAATTAGCTCTCTGAGACCTGTGGAAAACGTACTCGGTGACCTAGTATACTTTATTTCGCCAATAATCACCTCACGAAGCGATTCCTCTGGCTGGGTATTCCAGTCCAACACGAGAAAATCAGGTCGTCCACTGTAGAAGCTATGTTGGCTTCCTCGCGAGAGGAACTGGTCAACGAGTTCTGAATGTGTTTCCAGTGCCTGTGATTGCCGGTAGAGTTTTTGATAGAACTCATCCGCGCCGGTTGGGTCCGGTAGGTCTGCGGGTCTTGGATAGTCGCTGTAGAACGACAATGGTCCGCCCGTATCATAGTAGATCCGAAGTCGTCGATCAGGACTCTCCAATGATGCAATCGCATCGGTTCCCGATTGTACTCGCGTGAGCGTCAGATTATCCTGGATACTCCGCTGGACCGAGTGTCCGATCGCAAACAGGCAGAATAACTCGAACATCTTGTGATCCTCCAGCGGAGCGATAATAGTGGACTCGAGAAGCTCTTGAACACTCTCGAGATCGAATCGATCGTTCATCAGATCACGATAGAGTTGGTACAGCCGGGCAGCGTCATAGTACAGTGGCTGTCGAGCACGTCGTGCGACCGTCAGCTCGCGGTCAGTAAGCGAAATCTTGGCTGCGGAGGGAAGAGCGTCAAGATGGACATTCTGGGTCAACATCCGGCGTAAGCGGATAATGTCGCCATCATCCCAAATCTCGCGCCACGCCTGATCAAGACCCTGTATCTCTTGTCGCAACGGTTCGCTAATCACCGCGAGTAACTTCTTGAAAAATCGATTTTCAGGGATATTGATCTCGATTTCCGGGTTGTCCGTCATAAATAGCGTTCGATCAGCGTATCCCGATTTGGCTCGCTGTTGGAGGGTCTTACTCCAGTTAATTTGTCCTCGAACTTCTCCACGAGACTGGGTCGTCATCCGCCGCTGTTCTGTCTTGATCCGACGGAGACGCTCCGGCAGCCGTTCGATATACTCGACGACATCAGCATACATTACAAAATGGAGTCGTTTGAGACTCTGGAAATTCTCGATCTCTACCGCTGAGTAATCAAATGCTCCCGTGATTAGGTTAGGGTTGGGTGCCCCTGCCTGTAGGTAGGTGATAAGCTCGGAGGTGACAATGTCCCGTAGTTCAGCCGGCGGTGTCTTGCTCATCCGAACTCACTCGGTGAAGTCGATGTCGAACATATCTTCAGCTTTACTCCGGAGGTAATCGACGTTGACCGGTTCTGTCCCCCCGTCTGCAGTCGTGATCTCGAAGTCGGTTTCAAGATCGTTGATCAGCGTCTTCTGGTCCCGTTCTCGCATCCCTTCGAGTTGCGGGAAGACTAGGCTAATGAGTGACGATGTCATCTGTGACGTCCGTTCGCCACCTTCGTAGGCTGCGATGTGGTGGAACATATCCAACACGATCGACGGCCCGATTGAGCGGTATTTGTTGATGATTGCCCAGACAACTGCCATCGGCCTGTGGTACTCTCGAATCGTGTTGTCCAACTCATCGAAGGCGTCCATCCATATCGTCGCATAATTTGGGCCGGTCGTCGGGTCAAGCAGCGAGTGATCAACTACCTCTGGTGAGTTTAATAGATCAGGTGCCCCCACGTGAATGAAGCTGAATCGCCGCATAAACGCAAAAGAGAGCTCATAAAGTGAGGTTTTATCGAACGTGTTCATCGTTCCGATGATCCGCCACGCGGGAGTGACAGGATACCTATCGGCTGAATTCATGATTTCCGCTCGAACACTCTCAGGTGTCTCCTCATCCACCCAATCGATCCGAATCTGCTCGTCACGTTCGTAGGGGAGTGTGACAGAGTCTTCGGACAGAACCGAAAAAAGGGGTCCGAGCGCCTTATCGATGTTCGCGCGATTCAATTCATCGATGATGAGCCACTGATTTTTGACGGCGCCAGCATCGGTGCGGAAGCACTGGAGAAAGAGACGCGGATCGAATTCTAATCGGTCTGATTCTGTCGCAGGGACGTACCCACCGATCGTATCGAATGTCGTCCACTCAGCTGTAGCCGTGGTGAACGTGTATCCATCCACTTCGTCCAATGACTGCGCGATCTTAGCGAGATGCTTTGCAAGAACGCTCTTGCCGGTCCCTGGGGGACCAGTGAGGATGATATGCTTCCCCGAGTTGAGAGCGGCACTAATCTGGCGCTTGAGCCGCGCATCCTCCCCGCCGTGGAAATACAGTCCAGAGGGTATCTCAACAGAAATGTGAGAAAGCGAAAGCCGATTCGCTATATCAGATCGCGATAAGATCATCATCGATCTAGGGGCTAAAGTCGGGCTTCGATCATTCGAGATTCCCCAGGTGAAACCCAGCGGTATCAGCCGAACCGCTGATGGCGAACACTACCGAATCCATGTTCCCAAAGGAAAAGATACAGCTGGCGGCGATGGGAAGCCCCGCGATGCGTATCTTCCAGCCGATCTGGAAATGTTATTATATCAGTATCAGCGGGATAACCAGATCGCGAATGATGAACCCTTCATCGATATCCAGCCCCGTAGTGTTCGGGAAGTCGTAAAACGACTAACCGAAACGGCGGCTGAAGAATATGATAATGATGATTGGAAAGCCGTATCATCGCATGATCTACGTCGCCATTACGCCCAGCGAATGCTAGTGAATGAACGGATTAACCCGCGTGTGTTGATGGCGGTCGGGGGATGGAATTCATTCGATGCGATTGAACCATACCTGAACGAACCTACTGATACCGTCATCAATGATGCGTTTTCACGGATTGATTTCTAATCGGTATACTGTAGCCGCCCAGATTATACAGATTAGTTGTGAGGCTACAATCTATTCCCTGGAATTGCACAGGGCATAGTCCTAGCCAAAATTAGGTCTTTCATCATGCCTCGGGAATCCCTGATTCTAACCTATTAAATTAATATGTAGAGAATTGATCAGTCTATTTGCTCAATCCCTCATGATTCTATAGATTCGATATGAGGTTATGAGGAAACACAAAGGATGACAAATAGACCTCTATTTATGTCGATGAGTGAGATTTGACCGTTGAAAACCGTTGAAAGATTCAATGTTGAACCAACGTTGAGAAACGTTTAAGATTGACTCAAAGAAGGGAAATATCACTCTAATTATGTCGATAGCTGCAGTTTGAACGTTTGAATACGTTCACTATACGTTTAATTTTACACGGTCATTATACGATTCTACACGTTCAGCTGTGTTCTTGACCTGCTGATCAGCGCATCGCCTGGGCTGGGCGAAGACTATAGATATCGCACAGGTGGAAGCTAGACTGGGCGAAAGTCTCTTTAATTTATGTTTCACTCCTTGAGAGTTAGCTGGGGAATTAAATATATTTGAGTCAACTGAGATAATAATTATATCTGTATGCGCAATCGGTTTCTTTCAGTCTCAACGATTGTGTTCGGCGGGGTGGGTGTTCTGATTGTGAACCTGCTCCCATTGATCGGGATTGCCGCCGGTGAGTTGAATCTTCGGGCAATTTTACTTATTTATTGGGTTGAAGCAGTGATGACCGTTCTCATCGCTGCACGGAACTGTTTTTAATCTATAATCAAAGAATACTATACTCCGAAGTCAGGTATCAGACAGTCCGCTGGTTCTTGACATTACTGACTTCGGAGTTATTCTTTGCCGACCGGCGACGTGGAACACGTGACAGTGTTAGTGTTTTACTTGGATCTCCTTACTGACTAACTAATCATAGTGACAGAACTGTGTATCACACTGAATAATGAACGTATTGAGGATGCCGGCTCAGTGACAGAAGCCCATGATCTGACTTGGACGGAGTTTCTCTCAGCAGCAGCAGATGCATTAGGAAGTGCAGATGACCCAGAGTATGAGACAGATCAACTCAAGATGGACACAGTCACTCGGGCTCAGGAACTGTCGGGGCAGACTGGTGGTGCCGGTGCGTAGTCCGCTGGAGTGGTGGTCTTGATGTGAGTGGGCGATTACACACAGAGATTTTCCAATCCCTGTTTTTGCACACTGAGAATCCAGTTCGATGTGCAATTTTCCCCGTCCTTCGTGAATTATGTATTGTGATCACTGCGGAATCACACATCCGTTTATTACTCACCCCTGAGAATCGATATTAACTATCCGTGGAAGCACCCCAAATCGGAAGGATTGTGCAAAAATGAGAATCAAAACAACCGAAAACCGTGATCGACTGTGGGAGAATCTGTGTGAAGCCACCGACGAGCATGCCCGCTCGAAGGCACTATACCGAGCGGCACGATACTATCTGCGGATGTGCGGTGGTGTTGCTGCATACGGGCGTGGGAATATACAGACACTGCTTGATGAAGCCGAAGCACAGGGAAGTCTCACGGCGCCCGAGATTGCTGCGACTCTCGATGAGCGTGAGTTGCCAGTCACATACAAGACCGCTCTTTGGAAGCAGATTGTTGGTCGGGTAGAGCTGGCGCTGTGAAAGCGTAGCAGGCAAGGGTGACGCGTCGCGTCACCTGAATGCAATATAGTTTATAACCGTACTGTTTTATTTTGATAACATCTGTCGGGAGTTCCGCCGACGGCGTGGATGGCTGTGGTTGGACCGAGAATCCTATTTCTCTTATGATGAACCGAAACGTCCGACGGACCACGCGAACTTTCATATTCCGACAGTTTCACATTCAGTCTAATGGTCGAATCCGAGGGCGAATCGCACTATCGGGTGCGGTTTCTAGTCGATCGATATAGGGAGCGAGAAGAGCATCGCTGGGAGGAACTTGAGGCGTCTGCCAAGCAGACCTCCAAGGTAGTTCGCGACGTGGTCGAGAGCTTGGTCGATCACTACGACCGAATTGGTGACGCGGAACTCAAGACGCTGTTTCGGTTATGTCAGCACCCATCCGCTGGCGAATCACCAGAGGAGAGACGGAACCGAGTACGTGACCTAGACCTTCCACCGGTCGATATCGAGCGCATCACCGCAGAGATCGACGACTCGATTGGGAGTGTTGGAGCCTCGGTTGAAAAGTTGCGAATCCGGGTTGGGAGCGACGACAAGGAGGATTCCGCCGAACGAACACTACACGACTGTTTCCGACGAATCGTTCGGAGTGAGGACCCCGAATCGATGATTGCGGCGGTTCGGGAGATGGGGGATATCGACTTCTATCGTGTCCAATCCGGCCGCATGTCCCCGATTCTCCACTATCTGGCACCGAAAGTTTTCCCCGTGGTCAACGGACGGTCGGCCAACGGAATGGAACTCGTCTTTGGGGAGTCCGTGAGTACGGATCTCGATGACTATCTGGAGGTGCGCAAGCGGTACCTGACGATTCACGCGGAATTCGATTTCCGCCCGCACTTGCGGGATCTGGATTACTTTTTTCACTGGGCTAGCGAATCGGTCTGGACCGAGGCGAGGCGTGGAGATATTAATCGGGATGTCTGGCAAATCAAATACAGTTCGTCTAATTTTCAGAGTCTGTGGAAAGTATGGAAGAAAGAGGGCATCGCCGTTATGGGTGACTGGGTAGGAAACTGGGGGGACTCGGAGGGTATGGCTAGGAGGTTCTTATTCGATATGTCTCCCGGAGACATAGTCATTGCTCACGATGGATACCACAAGTTGCTGGGTATTGGGGTGGTATCCCCCGAGAAGATCGACTACGTCGGAGAGACGGATGAGGCGATCATACTCTCAGATAGCTCATTCACCGGTGAGCACATCAGATATGTCGACTGGGTCTTCACGAGGGAATTCACCGATTCGATAGATACCAGAGATTGGAACCAGGAGGGAAACGAAGATGCTGAACTCTCGAAGAATTTCCATGCGAGCTTTTTAGTAGGGTACTACCATCTCAAGGAACTCCGGTGGAAACTCGCGTCGAACCATCGCGAGGAGGTGCTGCCAGCGCTCGAGAACGTCGAAATGAAGAGTGTGGAGTATGCTACGACATCGGTTCGATTTTTCGTACTACAGACTGACGACCGACGGGGCGGAGACGACCCCATAGAGCAGTATCACTTCACGCTGGATACGACGGGGGCGAAAGAACTACCGGATACAGACCGAGCGTGGGTCATCTTCCTCGAGGACGACCACTTCTATGCGATGGCTCGTATTGACAGTATCGAGAAAGACGGGAGGGGGGAAGAGACTGAATACATCGCCTCGATGGTCAAGTACGAGGAGATGCACCCCGTGAGTCTCAATGCAGCCCGTGGCGAGCTCGGAGATACGACCACCTTCGATACTCCGATCACTCAAATTGGGAGCGATGCGTATCTACGAATCGAAATGGGGGGTGTTTGCTCGCGGCATTTCTGGCTTGACGTCCACAGTGCAGACTGGCATCGGGTCGACGGCGAGTGGCTGGAATCGACAGGTTCGAACTGGGACCAAGATGCCGCTGAGCAATTCTATCCGGTCCCCGGCGAAGAAAAACAGGTGTTTGAACGGGCGACTGCGGGGGACAAGATTCTCGTGCATAATTCGTCAGTGGAGCAAATCGTCGGACGAGCGTATGTCGCCGCCGGTCCACACTATGAAGCCGTATCGGACGACGATCCCGTAATGGAGCAAGAAGAGACCGAATTCTTATTCGCCAGTAACGAAAGTTCGATCAAGGGAATCACAGTCAGGTGGCACGAATCAGTAGATGGAATCGATTGGAACGAGGCAGCAGAAGTTTTGCACTCGGATTCGAGTACTGTAGACGAACTGAAAGATGAGTCTGTACTCACCGAACTCTCAGAGCATTTTTTTGAGAAGGTTGTGTCTCAATCTTCCCTCCCGAAGAAACCCGACAGAGGGAACGAAATAGTCCGCCAATTAAAAAAGAAGAATCAGGTCGTATTCTATGGACCGCCGGGGACGGGAAAGACCTATACTGCCGATCAATTCGCAAAATGGTGGCTCGGACAGCAGGTGGACGGTAATCTGCCTGATGACCGAATCGAGAGGGTCACCTTCCACCCCTCGTTCACCTACGAGGATTTCGTTGAGGGGTTGAGCGCGAAGACGGATGCCGACGACCAAGTGGCATACGAGATTGAGGACGGTGTGCTGAAACGAATTCGTGAATCGGCAATGAGAGCCTTCAGAGACACACCTGAGGGACAGGACCCGCCACGATACGTCCTCATCGTCGATGAGATTAACCGAGGGAATCTCGCTCAGATCTTCGGCGAACTCATCACGCTCCTCGAGGCGGACAAGCGCGGTGACTTCGAGGTCGATCTGGCTCACTCCGGAGAGACGGTGACTCTCCCGCCGAACCTCTACCTCGTCGGAACTATGAACACGGCCGACCAGTCGATCGCATTAGTCGACACGGCGCTTCGGCGCCGGTTCCGATTCGTCGACTTTCCGCCTGACCTCGACGTCGTGTGGAGTGAAGACGACGAAATGAGTGCTCCCGACCCGACAGCTGCTATCACGGAGCCTATCGATGGAACCTCGGCAGGCGAACAGCTCCTCGGTGCCAGCGTCCTCGCGGTTCGTGAGTTGAACGACCGGATTCTCCAGGCCCCGGAACTCGGGAAGGGCAAGCAACTCGGTCACACCTACTTGCTCGGACACGCCTCGATGACGGAAATCGTCGACGCGTGGCGGTACGACATCCTTCCTCAACTCGAGGAGTACTACTTCGGGCAGTTCGAGCGACTCCGAGACGACTTACTCAACGAGACGGGTGAGCGACTAATCGGGTGGGATGAGGAGCGAATTCGGTCTTTCGGGGCGAACGACCTGTACGAGGCGCTGTGTGACCTGGCTGGCATCGATGATCCTCTCCCTCTGAATACAGCTGTGGAGACGGGTTGACTCGGGTGGCGAAGGAAGTGAACCCGACGCGGCTGTCGACGAGAATATTGATACGTTCCGCCTTCGAGTTAACCGGACTCTCGGACCGGACGCGTACCGGCGTGTGGAACGGTTGCTGGAACTGGGTGAAGAGCCCGAAGTTTTATTCTTAGATACTGAACCCGGAGATGTGCGGACCATGGTACAGTTGAAATCCGAAGCAGTCGATCCCGATGTTGGACCGTTACAGATCGACGACAGCGGTACGATCCAATTCGAATGGGGCCGGGTCACATCGAGAGAGAAGAACGACCTGACGCTCGAATTTGTCACCGAGGCTGCACTACGGTTCGAGGACGTCGAGAGGTACGAATTTGAACAGCAATTAGAAGCTGTCGAGGAGGAGGGCGACTTTGACGACCCGACACTCCAGATAGCCGACCTCTCCGAGGAAGAGATGGGGAAACTCGTCGACGGTGTCCGGACGTTCCTCCGGCAGGCTCGCGAACTCCACGATGGCTGACCTCACACAGTTCGGGCAACTCGGCCCGGCAGTCGACTCCGAAGCCTCGGATGGCACGGTCCCGCCGAGCGACCCGATCGAACTACAAGAACACGAATCGACCGATCCCTTCGAGATTAGTTCGGAGGACGCGGAGTTCCTCGATCGGGTGACTGCCGACGGCTCAGCTCCGTTCGAGGTGACCTACACAAGCGACGGTCGTGTTCGTATTCACACCGGGTCCAACGTGGGCGTGCTAACGCTCCCGAGCGGGACTCAGGTCGAGGTGACACCGAAAGCGTCGGTAACGAGTCTGCTCTGGACGCTGCAGTATGCCTTCGACACGCCAGTCGACTCGATGGGGTACAAAACCAAGTTCTCGACGGACTCATCCTTTTTTGATGCCATCGGTGTCCTGTTCTGGAACGAGCTCACGACGGTACTCGACCAGGGACTCCATCGCGACTACGTCCGAACCCAGGCGGTCGAGGACCACGTCCGGGGTCAAATCGACGTACAGAGACAGCTCCAGCGGCCAGGACCGCAACCGACTGACTTCGCTGTCGAGTACGACGAGTTCACGACCGATACCATACTGAATCGAGCGGTTCTCTCGGCCACTCGCGCTCTCGTGCGGCTGGTCCGTGATCCGACTCTAGCGGGGCGTTTGCGACATGAGGAGCAACGCCTTCGCCAGTTCACCTCCGTCCGTCCAGTGTCGCTGGAGGCAGTCAACCGGATCGAACTTTCGCGGTTGAACGAGCACTACGAGATGCTACTGGACCTGACAAGGACGGTCCTCTCTAGAGAGTTCTTTGAGGATATCACAGCCGGCGAAAATCGTGCGCTGGCGCTTTTTGTCGATATGAACAATGTCTACGAGCGCATCGTCGAACGAGCCTGCCGTGCGGCGGCGTCGGAACTGGGCGAACTTGACGTTGAGGGACAGGGCTCGATTCCGACCGTCGTCGAGGGCCCGCACGCGAGATCGATGCGCCCGGATGTCATTGTCAGAGGCCCCGACGAACAGGCAGTCGCCGTCCTTGACGCGAAGTGGAAACCTGGCGTGTCAGCTAGTGATGTCTACCAGCTCACGTCATACATATTCGCACTAGAGACCGATGGGGCGCTCGTGTATCACGGCGGTTATGAACATGACGGCGAGGAGTCCGTGGTCGACAGCGAGTATTCACTTCGGTCGGTCGCTCTAAACACTAACCCCTCTGTCGACTCCTATGGAGATTACGT
>KB659971.1_pt61 | contig 40311 bp, 36 predicted proteins | sample 558768 | NCBI scaffold set KB644980.1 | reverse complement strand
CGATATACACGGGTGAGGCTGTGCTTTCACGCATCCTTGGCGCGGCTGAACCAACATTAGCCATCGGTCTCATTGGTATCACAATCGCGCTTTTCATTTCGATTCCAGCCGGTATCATTAGCGCAACTCGCCGCAGCCAGTGGGAAGATCATGTGGCGACAGGGATTGCGTTTCTCGGCATCAGTATGCCCTCGTTTTGGATTGGTATAGTACTCCTGCTCACAGTCGGCACTGCGATTCCGTCAATCCCATCATATGGCTATGCACCAATCGATGAAGGACTGCTATCGTGGCTGAGTCATATTATCCTTCCTGGTCTTGCTGTTGGGCTCCCATACGCCGGGATTCTGACTCGGATGACTCGGTCATCAATGCTCGAAGTACTAAACCAGGATTATATGCAAACGGCCCGCGCTAAAGGGCTATCACCACGGTTGGTTTTGTTGAAGCATGGACTCCAGAATGCCCTTCTCCCGGTCGTGACTATCGCTGGGATTCTATTCGCGCTCCTTCTCGCTGGGATAGTCGCCGTTGAAATCGTCTTTGGAATACAAGGTTTCGGTCGATTACTTATTCGCTCAATTGAGCGTCAAGACTTCCCACTTGTACAGGGATCTGTCATTATTATCTCGATTATTTTTGTATTCATGAATCTCTTTATCGACTTAGTATACATGTCAATTAATCCAAAAATACGATATGGGAGTGACACCTGAATGGGAACCGAGTATGATAATTACAGCCCTGACACCGAGAATACCTTCTTTGGTGTTCGATTGGATCGGTTCGACCGTCTCCGTGAGACAATCTCAGCCGATCAAAAGGCGCTTTTCGGATTAATAACTGTTATTGGGTTCACTCTCGCGGCGGTTTTGGCACCTGAGCTTGCGCCGTTTGACCCAATGGCGCAAGAATACACGATCATGCAGCCACCATCACTCACAAGTGCACATCCACTTGGAACTGATTCATTTGGTCGTGATCTTCTCTCTCGGATCATGTTCGGTGCCCGGGTTAGTCTCGGTGTTAGTCTTGGAGCCGTCTCTATTGCGGCTGTCATCGGTGTGACGCTTGGTCTTGTCGCCGGGTACTATGGTGGTTTGATTGATGATACAATAATGCGGTTCATTGATGTCCTCTGGGCATTTCCATGGCTACTCGTCGCTATCATGCTTGTTGCAATCTTTGGGCAAAGTGTCTGGAATGTAATTATTGCAATTGCATTTGCTTATATTGATGACTTCGCCCGCATCATCCGTGGAGAGGTGCTATCTATCCGTGAAGAAGAGTTCGTCATGGCAGCGAAGAGCATCGGGGTTGATGATGTACATATTATGATCGATGAGGTGCTCCCAAACGCTGTTGCACCGCTTATCGTTCAATTTACTGTGTTGGTTGCCCGTGCAATGCTTGCTGAGAGTACATTGTCGTTTCTCGGCATCGGTGTGAAACCGACCACTCCGACTTGGGGAGCACTTCTTGGACAAGGGAGGAGCTTAATCGGTCAGGCATGGTGGATATCAATCATCCCTGGCATCGCAATCGTTATTACTGTTCTTGGGATCAATCTTTTCGGTGATGCTTTGCGTGACACATTCGATGTCCGTCAGCGGGGTGGATCATAATGACCAACCCCGATCCATTGCTCGAGATGCGAAACCTCGCGGTCACGTTCCCTGTTGACAACGATCCGGACGTGCGCGCCGTTGAGAGTGTTGATCTCACCCTCCACAAGGGCGAGGTTCACGGTCTCGTCGGTGAATCTGGCTCTGGAAAAAGTGTTACTGCACGAGCCATTCTTCAGTTGCTTGATGATGCACAGGTAACTGCGAGCGAACTCACCTTCGAGTCAGTCGACCTACTTACACAGTCTGAAAAAGAAATGCGGTCGGTCCGTGGTGCTGAGATTGGGATGATTTTTCAGGATTCACTATCGGCACTAAATCCTGTGATGACTGTCGGCGAACAGATCGCCGAGGTAGTCAGGCATCATACCAATACTGGGGAATCAACTGGGACTCTGAGTGAGCTAAGACGAAAGTATATCACTGGAACCGATAAGACATCAGCGTCGTGGGAGCGTTCAGTTGAGCTTCTTGACACGGTTGGCATCCCTGATGCTAGTACGCGAGCGAATGAATATCCACATCAACTAAGTGGCGGTCAACGACAGCGCGTGATGATTGCACAGGCACTTGCCGGCGATCCCTCAATTATCATCGCGGATGAACCAACAACAGCGCTAGATGTGACAGTTGAAGCAGATATTCTCGCTGAGTTACGGGGCTTGTGTGATGATTTCGACGTTTCCGTCCTACTCATTACACATGATCTCGGCGTTGTTGCTGAAACGTGCGATCGTGTCACAGTTATGTACTCTGGGTCTGTAATGGAAAAAGGTCTAACTGATAGTATCTTCGGACGTCCATCCCATCCATACACTGAGGGATTGCTACAGAGTATTCCCGAATACAGTTTGATATCAAATGATGGTGAGTTACAGACAACACCCGGGTCTGCGCCTGATCCTAGAGACCGCCCTGATGGATGCCCATTTCGTGACCGTTGTCCAATTGCATTTGACGCGTGTAGCGAGCCACTCCCAACACATAGTATTACCGGAGAACATATTATACGCTGTCATGATTATACACGCGACCGTACAGAAGACGTATCGAGTAAGTATCAAGAGACACAAGAAATTGAGGTGAGTGAATGAACTCAGGAACCTCAGAAAAATTTCATAATATCGACGAGGGGACGGTCGCTCATCGAGACGCACCCACTTCGAGAACATCTGATGATCGTCCACAGCGAGAACTTATTCGCGTTGCCGGTCTCAAAAAATACTTTCCAATTGAGACTGGTTTTTTTGAGCGGTTCTTTGGTGAACAGGAGTATGCGAAGGCAGTTGATGGTGTGAATCTGACTATTCATGAGGGTGAGACCGTTGGCATTGTCGGTGAATCTGGCTGTGGAAAAAGTACACTTGGTCGAACATTGACACGGTTATATGAGCCAACCGATGGCAGTGTGATCTTCGATTATGAACATATCGAGACGCTTTCTGGAGGTGAGCTTCGACCTATCCGGCGTCGGATGCAGTATGTGTTTCAGGACCCACTGTCGGCACTGAATCCACGAAAAACGGTTGGTGAAAGTGTTGCAAAGCCACTCACGGTTCATGATATTGCCGATGGCGAGGCAAAATGGAAGCAGGTTGCAGAGCTGTTTGAGGAGGTTGGACTCTCACAGTCAGATATCGATGCATATCCGCATCAATTAAGTGGTGGTCAACGTCAACGCGTCGGGCTCTGTCGTGCCCTCATTACAGAGCCTGATCTTATTGTTTTCGATGAGCCTGTTTCTGCGCTCGATGTAACCCTCCAGGCACAGATCCTGAACCTTATCGATGGACTTCAGGATAAATATAATCTCTCGTATGCATTCATTTCACACGATCTTGATGTCGTTCGATATGTCTGTGACCGGATTGTCGTCATGTATGCGGGTGAAATCATTGAACGAGGATATGCAGATGACATTTTCAATAATCCACAACATCCATACACCCGGGCACTTGTACGGGCAATCCCGAGTATTCGCGATGATGATCACGAACGCGAATCGCTTGCGGGTACGCCACCAAGCGTCACTGATCCACCGAGTGGTTGTCGTTTCCACACGCGCTGTCCAGAGTTTATTGATGGGCAGTGTGTTAATCAGAATCCTAAAAGCCACGCTGTTGACGGTGATGACAATCACACTGTTGCTTGTCATTGGGCTCAACGGAGTGATCGCGAGCGTGAGGTCCACTCACCGCCGTCATCATCTGAGAGAGAAATAATTATACGCGAGGCAAGCACTCAGGAGTGACAGTCATGATTACTCACAATGAAATTACTGTGTCATGACCTGAGAAACGAGTTATTGATGATCGATAATCATCAGCCCTGAGATGTGATTCTTTTGTCCGGTCAGCACGCTTAAACCGGTTAATGTGTTATTCGATAGCAAATGGTTGATGACTCTGAGGTGAACCGACGTCGGTTCTTGCGTGCGACTGGTGCTGTTGCGGCAACGGTTGGCGTCGCTGGATGTTCACAGGGGAGTGACGGGGAGACTGAGACTGAGACACAAGCACCTGATGACAGCGGGGGTCCAAGCTCCACAGAATTTTCTCGACCGTCATCGTACCCATATTCTCCCGGTGAGACAGACGTTCAGAGCGCACGGTCTGTCATGGAGGATGCTGGGTTTGGTCCCGATAACCGATATGAACTCAGCTGGACTCAATATACGAGTCCAACATGGAAGGAGATTGCCAATACGGTTCGTGCTCGGCTTGAATCCGCATATATCGATATGAGCATCAGTGAGGCGGACTTTGGTGCCCTTCTCGAGACAACTGAAAAAGGAAGCCATGAAGCGTTCACACTCGGTTGGATCGCCGATTATCCTGCCCCACAGAATTTCCTTCAGCTTGTTGATCCTGAGAATACGATTTATGATGCGGATGGATATACCCCAAATGGGGCGCGATTATTCTGGTCAGAGGACGCAAATACTGACAAACCTGTCAGAGAATATATCGCTTCGCAGTTTAATCGAATCCAAGATAACCCTGGGTTAGACGAGAGTGCTGTTCAGACCCGAAACGATGCTGTTGGGAATATCGAAGCTGGGCTGTGGGAGTCTGCAGCATTACTTCCAATCTATCATAGTGTCTCTGAGCAGTTTTGGTATGACCGTGTTTCATATAATCCACCTGGCGGCATGGGGGGATCGCGGTCAAAAGAGAATATATCGGTTGATGGGATTACAGGGAAAGAGAGATTGAGTGGAACCTCAGCAACGTTTAGTGCGCTTGACCCAATCGCATCAGGAAATACCGCCTCTGGGGGAAAGATTATGAATATGTTCGATGCGCCGATGAACTATCCGAATGGGGATACGGAAGTCGAACCACTCCTCATCAGTGATTATGAGGTAAATGATGATCTTACTGAGTATGAGTTCACGCTGAAAGAGGGGATCCAGTTCCACGGCGACTATGGTGAAGTAACCGCTGACGACGTTGTGTACTCGATTCGTCGGCTCGTTGAGTCAAACAATTCAACAAATACATACTTTCCAAATAGCGTCTTAAATATTGAGCGTGAGACTGACGCAGATGGCAATGTCATTCCCGATTCGACAGGGGTTGAGGCAACTGGCGAATATTCGTTCCGAATCACACTTCAACAACCGTTTAGTTATACACTTGAGGTACTTGCATACTCAGCGTTCTCTGTGATTCCCGAAGGAATTGTCGGTGATATTGAGGGATACGATGGCGAGATGTCACAGACAGAATTCTCCACCTCAAACCCAATCGGGACTGGTCCGTTCACTTTCGTTGAATGGAACTCTGGGAATGGTGGCTCATTTGCTGTTGATCGATTTGATGAGTATCATGGACAACAAGCAGCCATAGAGGGTATCGATAGTGCAATTATTACTGATACGACTGCATCGTACAATTACTTCTTGAACGAAAATGCCGATGTTGCAGGAATTCCGACTGCAAAGTACGACCCTGAGAAAGTTTCAATCGAGTCAACAGAAGGGTCACAGGAATTTGGAACGTACGGTCCACTCGAAAATGATAAAAGTGTAAACATGGCTCGTACCCCGACAATTGATACCTTCTATGTTGGATTCCATATGGAAAAAGTTCCAAAAGCGGTCCGACAGGCGATGGCATATGTGACTAATCGTGAACAATTCGTGAATGATGTGTTCAAAGGTCGAGGGGTTCCTGCATATCATCTCACGCCACCACAGGTATACCCCGGTGGAGTTTCAGCGTACAACTCACACTGGCAGGGATAACAACAAGAGTACAATATTCGTTTATCCGATAGTTATACTGCTAAAATGTGAATCCCACTACCAAAGAGACGCTACTTTCAAGATGCAATCGATGAAACATCATATATCGACATCAGTACTGACGTCGACATCAGTGATAATACCAATATCAATATCAATATCAATTCGACTGTTCACATGAACCGATTCATATACTTACTGAAACGACTTGCATTAGCCGTTCCAGTTCTCCTGTTTGGACTGACAATGTCGTTTTTGATTATGTATAAAGGTCCTATCGACCCGGTATTATCTATTCTTGGTCGGGATGCAAACCCTGAGGCTGCTCGTCAACTTCGGATTTCCCTTGGGATCATTCGTCCAAATGGAACACCGATTCCGTTGTGGGAACAATATGGGATGGTGTTACGAGATCTTGTCACCTTTCAGTTTGGTCAGTCCTGGATTATTCAGCGCGGAGCATCCGTGCAAAGTGTTATTCTTGGACGAATGGCCCCGACACTGTGGCTTGGATGGTGGTCGGTTGTCATTGCATTATTGATTGGTATTCCGGTTGGATTATATGCCGGACTCAAAGCGAATACATGGGGAGATTACGTTGCCTCTGGTGGCGGTATTATCTGGCGAGCAATGCCTAACTTTTGGCTTGCAGTGATGATTGCTGGAAGTCTCTCGGCTGGTGGTGTTCTTTCATGGTATCGAGCATTTGGTGTGAACACTGATGTCATTGGAACACCGGCTGCAGTGCGACAGCTCTTCACCGTTATTGACCCCTTTGGAGCAGCACCAATCATTGGGTTGGTGATTATTCCCATTCCAAATGTTGAGAATTTCATCATCGCGTTCAAGTGGATCCTCCCTGCAGCACTTGTGCTGGGATCCGCGTCGATGGGAAATGAAATCCGGATTGGTCGGACAGCAGTTCTCGAGAGTCTGAACTCAAAGTATATTGAAACGGCAAAAGCAAAAGGACTCTCCGCACAGCGAATAATTATCAAACACGTCGGTCGCAATGCAGTTGTGCCATTGTTACCAGTGATTATGGGCGAGTTTTATTTGCTTATTGGAGGGTCAGTATTAGTTGAGCAAGTATTCAGTATCAATGGACTTGGTAATCTATTCTTCCGGGCGGTTCTTGGTCCTGATATTCCTGTCGTGATGACACTAGTGTTTGTCTTTATCATTATCCAGGTATTATTCAATATTACACAGGATCTTCTTTACACAGTTGTTGATCCAAGAATCACACTCGAAGATACTGAACAATGAATCATACTGAATACCTCACTCCCAGTATCAATAATATCGATACGACTGCGTTATCTGGCTATCTATACGGCTCTAAGATGGTTCAGCTCAGATGTGAGTTTCACTCTCAGCCTCAGCCTCACTCTCACTCGCAAGTGTCCTGAATTCAATTCACAATTTCGTTCACATGTGCGCACGCTCTCACACAACCTCGACCGTTGAGACGACCGCTGATGATCCGTTTCAGCGCGATGGGCAATCAATTCGCGCTCGTATTACCGCTAAACCAACACCAGCAATCAGATGGGCAGTTGTCGCTGCTGGATTGCTTGCAGTTGAGTTTGGCGCCTTTCTTGGTGGGTTATTGACGATTCTTGATGGCGTCGTCATTGGTCTGACCGCGTTTATCGATATTGCTGTTGGCCTCATTAACCCGCAGTTTGCAACCACTGTTGTTGACATACAGACAGCGGCTTCAAATACAATCACGACTGCTCGCGATGCCGCTGAGGGAATTCCGACTCTTCTAAGCCGCGAAACGATTCCAAACCAGGGTCATCTCATGGGTCCCGATGGTCCGTGGGCTGGTCCGATATTTGGCGTTGAACCGGCTCTTGCATGGGCGATTCGTGCGGTGTTAATCATTGGATACTCATTATTTGTCTTCTATTGGATTTTTCGGGGATGGACGGTGTTCCGTGATCACTACCGACATGCTGCATGGACTCCGACCGATGATATCGTTGATCGGCTCTCTGAGCACCGCTGGGGACAATTTGGTATTATTATTATCGCGCTCTTCCTCACGATGGCACTGTTTGGACCCGCCCTTGGACCAACCACTGTTGAGCAGAATATCATCTCACCGTACAGTCATGAGATCACATATTTCAATACAGATAGTCAAAGTGTTGAAACGATCACCGCTGGTGATGCCAATTTCGACTCGAAATCAAAAGGTTCGAGCGAACAGAATGTTGGTCCAATGAGCTATGATGAATTCAATCGGTTCCATCCGTTTGGAACCCTTCCAAATGGTCGCGATCTATTCACATTCATGATGGGTGGTGCACGGATTACACTCATTGTTGCTGGTCTTGCAATTGGACTAAGTAGTCTGATTGCTGCGACACTCGCGATGATGTCTGCATTTTATGGCGGTCGCATTGACCTTGGCATCCTTACGACAGCCGATGGTGTTGTCTCCGTCCCGCAACTGCTGTTATTGATCATGATTAGCGCTGTCTTTGCTGATCATTGGCTTGCAACAGTATTGGATGGTGGCTTCCTTCTTGCATTGATCTTTGCATTCACTGGTTGGCCATTCCTTTGGCGAGCTGTTCGTGGACCGGCATTACAGGTCGCCCGTGAGTCATGGGTTGACGCCGCCCGCAGCTTTGGACAGGCTCCACAGACAATTATGCGAAAGCATATGCTTCCATATGTGACTGGATATCTGTTAGTGTATGCTTCTCTCTCAACTGGAGGAATTATTGTTGGACTTGCCGCCTTGTCATTCCTTGGTAATGGTCTTGGAATCACACCACCAACACCAGCATGGGGACGGGCGGTTTCACTTGGACAAAGTTATGTTTCTAGTTCATCCTGGCATATCTCATTACTTCCTGGATTGATGATTGTCCTTCTTGTGACTGGATTAAACGCATTCGGTGATGGGTTGCGAGATGCAATTGATCCAGAAAGCAATGGCAGTGATCGCACCGAGGGAGCGACTGGGGGTGGTGCCTGATGGAATCTTCAACTTCAACTTCAAGATCTCCTTCGAATGCAACGACATCAGACAGGGACACCCACCAAGAGAACAAGCCACTGGATCAACCTGGCGATGATGTCGTCCTGTCCGTCCGTAATCTCACGACCGTCTTTCGCACTGACCGTGAGACAATTCATGCTGTCGATGGAATTAATTTTGATGTTCGTCGCGGCGAAACAGTCGGTATCGTCGGTGAGTCTGGCTCTGGAAAGAGTGTGACCGCCCGCTCAATTATGGGTCTTATTGATGCACCAGGTGAAATACTTCCGGCGTCCTCAATTAGATTCAATAATCAAGAGCTTACCGATTACGGCGATGATGAATACCGAGCAATCCGTGGTGATGGAATTGGAATGGTATTTCAGGATCCACAACAGTCACTGAATCCAGTGTATACAATCGGTAATCAGATCCGAGAGGCGCTTGCTGTCAATCAGAACATCCGTGGTGAGGAAGCACGTGAACAGGCGATTGAGTTGCTCGAAGCTGTTGCGATTCCAGACCCTGCTCGCCGACTTTCGGAGTACCCACACGAGTTTTCTGGGGGGATGCGGCAGCGAGCGGTCATTGCGATGATGCTTGCCTGTGACCCGGAATTTCTTATTTGTGATGAACCGACGACCGCGCTCGATGTGACGATCCAAGCACAGATTCTCGACCTGCTCTCTGAGATACAACAAGAGCGTGATCTATCAATTTTATTTATTACACATGACATGGGTGTTATTGCCCAAATTGCAGACCGCGTAAATGTCGTGTATGCGGGTGAGATCGTTGAGCGGGCTCCTGTCGAGCGGCTTTTTCAGTCACCACAACATCCATACACACGCGGATTGTTAGAGGCTATCCCGGGACGACGGTCTGGTGATGACGGATTACGGACAATCGAAGGTGACGTTCCGACACCACATGCGCCCGCGAGTAGTTGTCGATTTGCGCCGCGGTGTCCGAAAGCTTTCGATGAGTGTGAGGCTGTGCCGCCACAACATATCAGTGTTGATGACGACTCGACACATACTGCAGCTTGTCTTCTTTATCCGGAGGAAATGGAAGAATCGGCACGCGTGGCGAAACACCGTCAGCGGATAGACGCAGAGACAAATATTGATGATGGTGAGTCTGATGAGTAAAACAATTGATTCTCGATTTGATGAGTCACCACGGTCCCCACAGTCAGCGTCTGATGGAAACACAGACCCACTCGTGACCGTTGAAGATTTGAAAACATACTACGGTGGTGATGGTGCATTCGCAGATCCACCGGTAAAGGCGGTTGATGGGGTTAGTTTCCAAATTAATCGCGGTGAGACACTTGGATTGGTTGGTGAGTCTGGCTCTGGAAAAACCACATTAGGGCGGACACTCGTCCAATTAGAGACAGCAACGGCAGGAGAGATTACATTCGACGGTACTGATATCACGGCTTTAGCTGGTGATTCACTCACTGAGTGGCGCCAGCGTGCACAGATTGTCTTTCAGGATCCTGAGTCGAGTCTGAATGATCGCATGACGGTTGGTGAGATTATTCGTGAGCCACTTGATGCGCATGAGTGGGGGACGAAAAGTGAACGTCGTGACCGCGTTCAAACACTGCTTGCTGATGTCGGACTTCAACCAGAACACTATGTTCGATACCCACATCAGTTCTCCGGTGGTCAGCGCCAACGCGTGGGTATCGCACGTGCGCTTGCGCTTGAACCGGAATTCATCGTACTTGATGAACCAGTGAGTGCGCTTGATGTGAGTGTCCAAGCAAAAATTATCTCACTGCTTGATGACCTACAGGCAAAATTTGGATTAACATATCTCTTCATTGCCCATGATCTCTCAGTTGTGAGACATATCTGTGATCGGGTTGCAGTATTATATCTTGGAAAGATAATGGAGATTGGAAAGACAGAGCAATTATATCAAAATCCACAGAATCCATACACACGGGCGTTGCTCTCAGCGATTCCAAATCCTGATCCACAAGATGAGACGACACGTATCACACTCCCAGGAACACCACCAAGTCCTCGTGATCCTCCAACAGGATGTCAATTCGCGACACGATGCCCAGCAAAACTTCGTCCAAGTGAACTTGATCATCTCGACGCAACGACATGGGAACGGATTGAGCGCTTTCGGGAAGTCGTTCGCGAGCGTTCCCGGGTTGATCTTGGTGTTCGTGGACGGATTGCCCGGCAACTTGGCGTGTTCTCAGCACATGATGATATTGATTCGGCTGTGAGAGATCTCTTCGGCGACTTACAGGAGTTTCCCCCGGCGGTCGTCAACCCAATTGAGTCAGCTGTTGAGTATATCAAATCAGGATATCCTGAGAAGGCACGTGAGTTACTGCGAGACACGTTTGGCAGCATTTGTGATCGTGAAGAGCCGACATTACAGGCTGTCAACGACACCGGTCACACTCGCGAATCAGGAGGATCCACAACAGCGACAACACAACGAAGCTATTGTCACTGTCATAAGACTGAGCATGATGATGTCTCAACAATATTCGACCGACGGCTTGATGACCCTGATGCTGGAACGCATTCATCGGTTAATTAGACTACTCGGTCATACAGACAGCACTCATGACACGGATATCTAAACTTGGATTACAACTTACTGAGTTTCTGCTTTGGGTGTTGATTGCATCAACAGTGACAGTCGTGACAAGCGGTGTGACTGCACTTGTTATTTGGACAAATCTTGTTGCTGTCAAAAACACCTTGTTCGTGGTTGGAACGGTGCTTTTTGGAATTGGAAGTGTTGGGATTCAACCAGAACGCATCCGTCACCGTGCGATTGATACTCGGTCAGGGAGAAAAATATCGATTGGTCGATTTTCAGTTGAGACGAACACTGAATATGGATTCGAACAGCGGATTCAAACAATCCCACCACTACGTGATAACCCCCTTGCGCTCAGCGAACGGATCAGTCGTGATTGGAAGCTCTTCGCGACGAGTCTTCTTGTTCTTGCAACGTCACTTTATTTTGAAATTGGACTTGATATTCATATATAGACCGAGTTACTCAATCATATCGTATCTACTGACGAGAACAAAAAGGAGAACGAAATTGAAATTGAAGATATAAATAGAGACCGTGCCGTCTTGAGCGGGGGAACATTCAGGCAGATGGACAATCATATATTAATATAATGCGGATTGGTCCGGACTCTGGGATTCCTGGTGAACAATCCCGTGAGCACGACATGAGGGCTAACCCAGCGCATATTGCTGCTGGCTCTGATGCTGTCCGCGATGGATGGAAGGCAACGATTGAGGATACCTATCGAATGGTTGATGATCGTGAGACCGACGGATATCAGACAGCTCTTGTGGTTACCGCTGAGACAGCGCCTCGCGGACCTGATGGTGATGTTGAGGAAATAGATAACAAGAATATGAGTGATGATATCGATCTCACCGACTCCGTTATGACCGCTCCCCCTGAGTGTTCAACTGCGCCGAATTGGGGACTCACACATATTGTCCCACGTAATGCAGCAGAAACGATTGAGTTGATTGAACCCCCTTTCACTGTTGATGAAACGCTCGTGTATCAACGAGTGGTCGAGGGAACGGTATTCATTGTCACTGAGTGTATCTGCATTGAGGAGATGTCTCCACCGCGGTCATTATTCATTGCTGGCGCGTATTCGATTACCCACGCCACCTCATTAGTGAGGGTCGCAACGAACTGCAATCGAATGGTTTCACATCTTCGCTATCTTGATGGGACACATATTGCGACGCTCTCACACGATGACCCCACTGCATTCTTTCCAAATCCCGAACGATTTCTTGATGTTGGATTATCCGGAGATTGACATCCTCCTCGGCCTGAAGGCGGGAGGAATCCCACGGCACCGCACCGCTGTGGAGTTGGGAATGTCAGGTTTGGGTTTGCAGACTACCAGGCCACCACACCGTTCGAATCGGTGTGGGGCCGGTCGATGGGTAGTCTCCTGGGAGTGCCACATCTCAGCTCCCGGGACTCCTCTCGTCTGTCAGAGTCGGACGCCCACGCTCAGAGTTGTTTTTGCCTCGGGGCGTCCGACACCGACAGACTTCAGCGGACACGGACTCGGAGTTACTTTCACTGCGAACTTCGCCCGGTGGTTGTTGTTTGCACAGAGGGCACGCCCTGTTTCCAAAGTGGGCGGACACTCATACTCGAACCGCCAGTTTCGGGCGCTCGGCTACACTGGGGTCGTAACCAGTGTGCCGACATTCACGTATGCGTTGTTTTCGGAGACAAATGTGTGGAATTACCACTGTGACGGCGCGTATCCACAGCCTCAGTGGGATTGCGCCTGCTCCGCGTATAATCGACTCTGATGATCTGCTGTTCTGTTGGTCCGGTATACACTGCTGAAATAAGGTGAACAGACGCGAGAGTATATTAGACAATCACTACGCACTCGCACTCGCACTCACACTCACACTCAAACGGAAACTCAAGCGATGAAAACATTCGAATTGAGGCGTCCGCCTCTAGAACGGGTGGCGTAGACGCCACTTCGAGCCGATTCCTCCACAGGAGAATAACCCCTTTTCAGATTCAACGTCCCGCTTTTTGAGTACATACCTGAAAGTGCGCCTCCATCAGACGCCTAAAGCCGTGTTTTCGGCCCGTAATTTCTCTCACCGATTTTATGTGCCACGAATGCGCAATAGTTTAATTATTATGTCACAGCAATCTCTCCCATCCATGCCTAGTGTAATCAGTCTTGGTAGCATCAACGTTGACCGGATTCATCACGTCTCAGCCGACGCGCTCAAGAATCTTACATCAACGCACAGATGGTTTCCGGACCGCGGCGAGACGGTCATTCATGATGTCGAATCGCTCTCATCATCACTCCCGACACCACCAGATATGACACAATATGGTGGCAAAGGAGCAAATCAGGCGATAGCCGCAACAAATGCGGGGGCCCAGACAACGCTTCTTGGTGCTGTTGGGTCCGACAAGGAAGGTACGGACGTTTGTGAACATCTCAATGAATCTGATGTCAATGTCGATAATGTGCAATCGACAGCAATGCCGACTGGGACCGCGGATATTTTTATCGACCCTGAAGGTGATAATCGCATTATTGTTCGTCCCGGTGCCAACAAAGCAATTGATATCGATTATATTGACACACACTTCGAGAGAATTGTTGCGAGTGATTGTCTTTTGATTCAAAATGAGATTCCGCCAGACCCGGTCACTCACTTACTTAATCGACTTGTTATGAGTGATAACTCACCCATTGTCTTTTGTGACCCTGCTCCTGCCAGTGGCGCTGATCAACTACTTCGCTCGGATGCTATCGACTATGTGACACCAAATGAGACTGAATACGCAGCACTCAAATCAGCACTCAGTGAGTACGATGGTGTCCTTATTCGTAAAGCAGGTGATGATGACGTCATTGTCGAAATCCCAGACTGTCTCACCCTCTCTGTCCCCCGGATAACTCCTGTTGATGTTGACTCCGATCGTGCACGCATAATAACGGACGCGGACGCGGAACATGAGGGTCAGTCAACGACGAAGCCGCCGAAGTCAACCCAATTGTCAATCACACCGCCAGCGGTTGAACCAGTCGACACGACAGGTGCTGGTGATGTTTTGAGCGGCTACCTTGCTGCTTGGGTTCCCCTCGAAGAGTCACTGTTAGAGGCTGTTGAGAAAGCGATTATTGCTGGATCAATATCGACACAGCATGCTGGCGCGCAAAAAGGAATTCCGACAATATCGACCGTTCGGAAGTTTCAATCAAATAACTGAGACTGATTGCGTATATTAATTACATGTATTTTGCTATGGTGAGAGTATGCTGGTTGTGGTATCATAGCTGATAGATAGATATCTATATGATGAGACTTGGCATAAATCCGAATTCGATAGACGATACAATGGCATATAGTGATGCTATTTACACGCAGGGACGGTGATTGATACTCACATCTTAAAAATGACATAAATAAATTGATACTAATGAGGCAATACCACACATAAATTCTTGTCGATATTTCATATATATTCGATTGATGGTTGAGTTAGACCAATTTGATAATAGGGCCGACGCAGGAAAGCGACTAGGCGCGATGCTTCGCACGCATGACATGGATGCTGATATGATACTTGCTATTCCACGTGGAGGACTTCCGTTGGGACGGATAGTCGCAGATACTCTTTCAACGCCACTTGATATTATCGTGGCAAAGAAAATTGCTGCACCAAAGAATACTGAATATGCCATCGGTGCTGTTGCCAGTGATGGGTCAGTCTGGCGAAATGACACAGCAATCCGACAGACCAGTGCGAGTGAGACGTATTTCGAACGGGAGCGGGAAGCGATTGCAGAACAGGCTGAGCAGAAGGCAATCCGCTATCGTGAGAGTGATAATTTTCCAGATCTCACCGATAGTGATGTCATTATCGTTGACGATGGTGCAGCAACAGGGGCGACCATCCAAGCCTGTCTCAACCGAATGAAGAAAATCAATACAGCATCTGTGACGGTTGCACTTCCTGTTGCACCACCTGACACTATCAAGATGCTCGAGCAAAGTGCCGACTCAGTCATGTGTTTGAAATCACCACAGCAATTCCGTGGTGTTGGACAGTTTTATGAGACATTCGAACAGGTCTCTGATACAGAAGCAATGTCATACTTAGCATAATAATCGTTCATTCTCACAGAGCGAAATTGGCTTAATCAGTGACTGAGTTCTGACTGCTGGTGCCACAGCGATTTTTTAGTATTAAAGAGGACTGACGCGTTAAATCGGTAGGGACGTGTCTGTATTGGATGACAGAAAGCTAGCGGAAGCCTACGCTTCAGCCGTGGAAGGGTGTCAAGGAGATAGATTGATACTGTATACAGGTACTGTTGTATCCCTATTCATTTGTGGCAACGCAGTCAGGTGGTTTCCCGATTCGAAACCCTTTTTTATATAGTCAGCTTCACCTGAAACGCGCCGCCTTAGCTCAGACTGGGAGAGCACTCGACTGAAGATCGAGCTGTCCCTGGTTCAAATCCGGGAGGCGGCATTAGACTCAGAGTTCAAATGCCTGCGGTGCTGCGCGGGCGATTTTCCAGCGTTTCTTGAACCGATTTACCAACCGCGAGCTACGACTGCGGTCGCACTACGATCCACTCAGTTGTTACTGTACAGAGAATCCCGAATACGTACTCACGTGCGTACCTGTGACCCAGGTACACGAGTGATCACCAGACTTCTCGTATCGCTCAGAACTCAGCAAAATGCGGGCCTACTCACGTCCTATAGCAGTGAAATCAACTCCGACGGGTCGTTCCTGTCCCCACTCGACAGCGAGGACCGCGTCTCGAAGCAAGTGGAGTCTGCGCTCAACGACGTCCAGCGGATGTGAGTCGATGAACTCCGCAGATTCGTGCGAGACGGGCGTCGCGCCGTCGTTCACCTGCAGGTGAACTGGTCCGAGGTCGTCGTGCGTGTCGTCGTTATGCCAGCCGACCAGCAGACTTCGGTCTGGCTCGATCCAGTTGAACCAGTAGTATTCGTGGGGCTCCCCGGTCTGCAGTTGAAACCCGATCTCGACCCGCGCAGTCGTCACTGGATACTCATCGTCATCGAGGTACTGGCGTGGGTCTACCTCTGCGACGACTCGGTATGGACCGGCTTCACGCGGTTCAGCACGTCGCCGCCGAACGTTCTCGAACTCACCGCTGAGCCGGTTCTGGATACGGTCGTGGAGCCGCTTGCTCTGCAAGTTCGTCCGGTTAGCGAGGAAAACTACCATTAGACGAGTTTCGACGGAGGGTCAGTCCGCGGTGACGAGAGTTCCACGACGTCATCGTACAGCTGGAGGGCGTGCCTCACGAGCCTGAGCTCCGTGTTGATTGCCTCCCACGTTGTGATCACGTTACGACGCTCACGGAGTTCCTCAGCCGAGAACTCCTCATCCGCAAGTTGTTCCCGAAACTTCTCTAGCGAACTGACCCCGTACTCCGTAGCCAACTCTTCCTGTTCTTCCTTCAGCTCTGTGAGCTGACTCTCCAGTTCTTCACGCGAGTGGCCCTCGATCAGGTCTGTCAATTCATCAAAGAGCATCCGTACGGGATTCAGATCGTAGGCTTTCGTCCCGTCGACGGTAGTTTCCGTGACCCAGTCGTCGCTCTGCAGTCGCTTGAGCTCGTCGTCGGCTGTCGCGCGCGAGACATCTGCTCGGTCCGCAATCTTCTGCACCGGCGTTGGCTCGTCCAGCAACTCAACGACGTGCCGGACACGCTCACGCCCGCTCATACTATCCGTCCACGACCCAGGATTCGACTCAGCCATTCTGCTAGGTGTTGTACTGCCTGGTTCAAATAATTTGACTCTAGTCAAATATTCAAAATTCACACGACCTGCGACTACTGATTTTGGTTTGCTGACGAGGTAATCACTCTCTGAATTAGTAGCAGCTTCTAATGCAGAATAGTTCAATCAGGGTCGCTGAATCGACCACAAGCGTCTCCATTAGTTTCTACAGGTGCCCGGACACTAATCGCGTGCCGAACGAAAATCCGTCAAATTCACTGTTCTGTCTCCCCCGAAAACGCTGTGCCATCGTTCAGGCATATCGTCGGTGTCGTACACTCCCCCGTTCGCCAGCTTCAGGAGCCGGACGGCTTCATCTTTCTTAAGCTTCCAAAGATTCAATTCCTCAACGGTCTTTTTGCGCGCTCGTTCGGTACTCATCGGCCGGTCGCGTTCTATCGCGGAATAGAAATGAAACCAGAACATGAGGTTACCCTCTGACGGGAGAGTTGACGGATGGTCTGGATCGAATCGGTCGGGAATTACTGGAAGTGCCGAGGCCGTTGAGAGAGCAGCGAGGAAGGAACGTCGAAGCATATTGTCGGCATAGTGGTTGCGTTCAAAAATCCTTCCCCGCTTCAAATCCACATCTCAGGGTTCAGTAGGATCTACAGTTTCCGATACGTCGGTCTAATTTTAGAAGCCTTGTTCGCTCTACCGGTCGAATTACAATTTGCTCACTTCCCTATCGGTCTCTTCTATTAGTACATCCAGATGTGTTCCGACGACTGAAACGTGTAGACTTCCGGGCATTTGAATCCTCAGTTCAATGCTGGGAGGCGGCATCCCGATTCTACACGGGTTTATCTGCTGGACAGCGTAGTCTTCAGACGGTTTGACGTCCGAAACCGCGTTGTGATTTCAGCCGGGAGCTGGACGCGCCCCGACGTCATCAAGCGTTCCGTCTTCATTTGAAGACGGCAGATACTCCAAGCTCTGCCGGTGCGTGGTGGGAGTTGCGGAATGAGTTCGAACTTTATTTTGGACTATACTCCGATAAGAGACGAGAGGCTATCCTGATTCGATCCCGATGCCAGTGAGTTTTATTCTACTTCCCGGAGTGCATCTTGAAGGTGAAGATATGTCTTTGACTGAGTATGAGTACTCTGTCCTTTTTCAGCGCACGGTGGATTCTTCCGAAGGCGTCACCCAACCCTAACTCTAATTCAAACTTTTCTGCACCTTTTCCTTCCCCCGGATATCTATTTGCGACAATACTACCAGATTTGGGGTGTGAGATGGCTTGAAGCAATCAGATTTATTTCCCAGCAGCTTTTGCCATACTGAAAATCTCTATCGGAATAACGGAGCCATCCCCTGTAAATCATCACGGAAATTGAATAGAGATAGCTAGCTAACAGTATTGCATACAGCGTCCGAAATATAAAGCGTGAGAGCGCCATGATGCATTGCGAGTGGGCCGATGATCCGACTCTGTACCGTCTTACTGTGGGAAGGGCAGCAGGGTCGGAAGCGCCACAAGAGGCGAAGGAAGCGATTGAGGAATCAGATTGAGCGTGATTAGGGTGGCAAAGGTCGCTTAGATCCTGCCTGATACCGATACCTATAGTCGCCTCAACCTGTGCTCAACAATTAACAGCCCTCAACCGGCACTCACGAATGAGATGGCTGAGAAACGCGACATCCCCACGGCTGAGAAGGTCGCTACAGCAGTTGATGATGACGTAGTGACTGCTCAGCGTGCGCTCCGTGCTGTCAAGTTCAACGACGACGCGGACGAATAGCGGCTTCTGTGTCTTCTGATTCTTTTTCATCTGAGTGTGAATTTCAAATACAGGAGATCGCCGGACAAGCCGTAAGTCCGGATAGAGGGATCAGCGGTGGCAACAGAACGCGTCTGAGCGTAGCCAAGCGTACCCTTGATCAGAATTACTTTGAGATAGATGAGTATATTGACGGGAATCTTGAGACGAATACAATATTTATCTGCCACAATGAGGATCGGGAAGAGGAAGGGTATGAAGAACTCCGAGTTCTCCACAATTACCTTGCATCGATCTATTCGTTCAATGGGACGATTCGCGTACTCTTCAGTCAGCATTCCCCCGGTGGAATCCCTTAGAAGACCGTGACTTCAACTCCCGGTTTAGGGGGAACAGACCAACTCCACCATAGCAGAAAATTGACCTTCCTTCGCGGGTTGAGGACTGACTTCCAACACGGCGGGTTCTCTTGTTTTAGTTTTAGCTTCAATAAAGCGGGAGAACTTGGGGATTTCGCCGGATATCACATCGTCTTTGAAAGAGAGGCACCCATGGACGACAGCGGTCTGACACCCTCACCGCTTCCTACGACACACCAACACAAGCGAACAGCAGTATCCCCTGTGTTTCCTTGGACAGTTCCATAAGAACACCCTTCAGACCTTCTATGAAGATACGGAAGCGTGGTTTGATTCGTACTGAGCGATTTCAGCTATCACTCTCCCTCTCCATCTGAAGGCTATCCCAAACCATGATTTTGACCTCAATCCGGTACGCGTGTTTAAATAGTTTTTATACTCCGATTGGCGGGTTTAGACGTCCTCAAGATAGCCGCGTCGTTGTTTCACTCTCTGTTCCTGAGTTCGCTTGTCGTAGTGCTTGTCCAGGGTGTCCTGTCCGACGTTTATCCGATCACTCACAACTTCCTCAGGGATGTCTTTGGACAGATAGCGCATGCTGCTCGACAGAGTGTCATCATAGCTTAGCTAAGACAAACACATCATGCGATTACATTACTCCTTATCGGAACCATCCGGTTGATGTTCCGCCAGTGTCCGGTCAACGGCGCCCCAGTCAACTGGTGGATCGAACCTATTAAGCGTCGAATCAAACGCTGCGATGTCGTCCCCGAACCGGTCGCGCCATGCTGGAGTGGCGTGCGTACCGAGCGCTGAGTTGAGATCAGTGACCTGTTCCTCCGCCCGGTTTATTCGATCGGCGAGTCCGGTTCGGACATGGGCGTCTGTGCGGTCGGCGAGTGTGCGGAGGTCAGCAAGCTCCGCACGGAGGTCGGTGAGTAGAAGTAAAAGCACCTGTGTCCGCATTGTGGCGTCCGCCCACTGGACTGCCGGATCCACAATCGCGGTCATGCTCATGGGGTCGCCCGCCAGCGCATCAACTGTGACAGCGAGTTCGTCGGTTGCGTCAACCACTACCTCCAGGTCCTCAGCGAACTCGTCGTAGCGGCGGTCCGGACGAGTCAGCCACGACTCAAACTGCTCGGCGTCGAAGGAGAAGTCTTCGGCCGCCTCAATTGCCTCCTGTGCAGTCACAACAATCTCTCGGACATGGACCGCGAACTCGTAGATTGCAACGGGTCGGGTTTCGACGTCCTCTGGGATTGACAGCTCAGGACGAAGCTCCGGAATCCGTGATTCGATTGCTGATAGTCGCTCACTGAATCCATCAAGGCGCGCCTGCACCGCTGGGACATCCTCAACGGGTTCGGCCGCTCTGGCTATATCATCGTAAGCATCCCCGGCGAGTTCGATTCGGGTCTCTGCTGTTGCAAGAAGCTTTGAGACATCGGATACAGTAGTTTCTATCGCCGCCTGGGTGACTGTTCCGTCATTAGTCACTGGTTCGAGCGCGTCGCGGACAGTGTCAGTGTCGGTGTCGATGTCGGCATCGTCGACTGCTGCCACCACGTCGCTAACGGTGATCCGACTGGACTCCTCGGTGTGCATACTTGCAATCTACGTTTTCGATGGGTAACTCTTGATAAGTGTTGTTCCCTGAAAACATGACTCGCATAGAGAGCTATAATGGAATATATAGCACTCACTTTAAGCCTCACGTCTATTGAGTCCTCGGTAGGGGTATTATAAATCGTTTTACTCGGAGTTGATGGATTATTAGTCGATGTCAAAGGTCAACGCGGACGACACACGAGTATCGCGGCGAAAGTTCCTCCTCACTTCAGGGGCAATCGGCGCAGCCGGTCTTGCCGGTTGCTCGTCAAGTGAAGGCGACGGTGGCGACGACTCCGATGGTGGCGACAGCTCCGATAGTAGTGACAGCTCCGGCGGTAGCGAAGTCAGCCTCCTTAACGCAGAGGGATCATCGACCGTCTATCCAATCTCAAATAAGGGCAGTTCCTACTGGAATGCAAACGCGCCGCCAAGTGACGGCGAGTACTGGGGCTCCAACGAAGAGAGCACGGTCCCAGGATGGAGCGAGTTCGACAATACCGATATGAATCTCGCAGACTACTTCGCGAGCTTATACGGCTTTGAGCCGACCGAGACGCGCTCTGACCCACCGTACCCGACGACAGTGAGCCTGAGTCACTCAGGAACCGGGTGTAAAGCGGTTCGTGACGGACTCGTTGACATCGGGAACTCCTCGGGACCAATCACCGCTGAACTCGGAATCAGCGATGAGGAAGCATCAGAGAAATACGTCGACCATGTTGTTGGCCGCGACGGTCAGCCAGTTGTCGTGAGCAAGGAAGTCTTTGACGCCGGTGTGACCCAGCTCACCGGCGAGCAAATCCGAGGGATCTACCAGGGTGAAATTACCAACTGGTCGGAGATTGGTGGTCCCGACCAGGAAATCTTTGTCATCGGTCGTGCCGAAGGTTCCGGTACTGACACCTCATTCCGGCTGAATATGCTGGGCTCCGCAGACGCGTCAATGTCGGGCGTTAGCTCGCGATTCGGGCAGAATCAGCAGGTTGCCGAAGCGGTCGCGAATAATGAAGGCGCAATCGCATATATGGCGCTAGCATTCACGAGCGACCAGGTTCCACCAGTCGCAATCGATTTCGACGACACGGTCTACAAGCCGGATAAAGACGCCGAGAACACTATTTTCGACAGTGCATATCCGCTTAACCGTGACCTCCACATGTACACACTGATTACTGAGGAGACCCCGAGTGGGACCGATATGCAGGAAGGCGCATTCCTGAATATGTTCCTGACCTCATTCGGTCAGCAGGTGTTTGTTGAACAGAATAACTATATTCCGTTGCCTACGAAGGATATCCAAGCTGAGGCCGAGAAGTTGCCGGATCAGGTGTAAGTACCGTCCGCCGACAACATTCCGCCCGTTTTTTGATAATAAACACACGTAACACATTATGATAGGAACACAGGTTGTTGCCGCGCGTAACGCGCTCACGCACCGGTGGCAGCGATTATCCAGTTTCGTCGGGGATCAGGAGCCGCTGGCTGTTGCGACGGTCAGCATTATGACGATCGCGCTGGTGTCAGCGCTGGCAGGCTTCTTACTTGTGTCGCCATATACCATCATTCCCTTCGGCATATTTCTCATCGCAGCTAGCTATGGGTGGTTGAACTATCAGGGGCTAACTGCGCGGATGCTGACACTCTCGATGACGGTCTCAACCATCTTGATCCTGCTTTTGATTACGCTGTTTATTTTCATGAAGTCAATCCCCGTGATCCAATACGAGAGTCAAAGCATCCTCGGTATCACTGTGCCAGGACTCCGGATGTTCACTCAAGTGCAGTGGGATGCGGTGTCACCGCCAATCCGATACTCAATGGTCCCGATGATCCACGGCACGGTTATGGTGACAACGATCGCGACGGTGGTAGCCGCACCGCTTGGTGTCTCAGCAGCGCTTTTCCTCTCGGAGATTGCGCCCACAACCGTCCGTGAACTCGTCAAGCCGGGCGTCGAAATCCTCGCCGGCATTCCCTCGATTGTTTATGGATTCATTGGGTTCACTATCCTGAGCCCATGGGCGGCCGAACAGTTCCGGATCACCGGTCAGGGGTCGTACTTGTTCGTTGGAATTGTCGTTGGGTTGATGGCGCTGCCGACGGTTGTCTCGGTCGCTGAGGATGCCCTCAGTAGTGTCCCCGAGTCGATGAAAAGTGGGTCTTTGGCGATGGGGACCACTGACTGGCAGACGATGACCTCGATCACGCTGCCTGCTGCCTTTTCTGGGGTTTCGGCGGCGGTTTTGCTCGGAGTTGGGCGAGCAATCGGTGAAACAATGGCGGCAACGGTTATGCTCCGGGGTGTCCCGCAGTTGACGAAACCACTATACAACGCCTTTTACGGTCAGGCTACTCTTACTTCGTTGATTGCGAATAACTATGGCGAGGCTGACGGGCTTCAGATGGACGCGCTATTCGCGGCGGGCGTCATCCTGTTTATTACCGTGATCATCATTTCGATCGGCTCACAGTATATCGAGTGGCAGATGCAACGGAAACTCGGGGGTGAGAATTGATGGCGGGTGCGACAGAAACTCGACTTATCAGCCGCGACACCTCAGGGGTGGACGCGGTCGCAGCGGTCACAATCGGACTATCGGCGCTGTTGTTCGCACTGTCGCTAGCTGCACTGTTCGAGGTTATCACGATCAGTGACCCTGTCGCTGGGATCCCGATTGTGACACTGCTGGGTGGGATATTGGTTCTACTCGGCGGTGTCGTGATTGGTTTCGGCGTCGGGTCATACGTGGGCGTTGTTGAGACACAACCCAGTTCGAGCGCTGGTCTCGTTGCGTCTGCGACATTCTCGCTCGTATGGTTCGCCCTGGGCGGAATCATGGCGCAGGTAATCGGGCTCGACGGAATTGCATGGTTGCCCATCGCGCTCGCTGTCGGCGGGGCGGCATTCGCGGTGACAGCCGTTCTGCGGGAGGACATCGGCTCGACGCTCCCAGCGGGCGCGGTAACCCTGCTTGTGGGTGCTGTATACCTCACCGGTACAATCGGTCCTGCGTGGATCTGGGAGCTGAGTTGGGAACAGCAGGCGTCGCTGACTGCGGAGTTTGTAATCCCAGTCGGGACTTTACTCTGTGCGCTTCTCACCGGGTGGGCTGCGGCGAAAGCATATGGAGGCTTCGGCGCGCGCGGTCGGCGGATGGGAGCATATCTGTTAATTTATCTGAACGCCTCCTCCATTGTCGGCGTGCTGTTTATTCTCATTGCGTTTACCACCCTGAAGGGAGTTCCGGGCTTATTCACCGGCGCGGCAGTCGGTCCTGGAGTCGGTCCAACAGTGTTTGGGATGACACTCCCAATCTCGCTACCGTTCGTGATGAACGGTGCGTCACTGCTCAACGAGTTTCAGGGTGTGCTGCCTGCGATTGTCGGGACAATCTGGCTCGTAATTGGCGCGGTCATGTTTGCGGTTCCCCTTGGCGTTGGAGCGGCGGTTTTCCTGACCGAATACGCCGAGCGCGGTCGGTTTACTCAAGTGGTTGAGGTGGCCACGAATGGTTTGTGGAGCACGCCGAGCATTGTTTTCGGACTCTTTGGGTTTGCATTCTTAGTGCCACGGTTCGGCGGCAACAAGTCGCTGATCTCGGGGATGCTGACGCTCGGATTCATGCTGCTCCCGCTCGTGCTGATCACGAGTCGCGAGGCGATACTCGCCGTCCCCGACGAGTACCGCGACGCAAGCGCGGCACTGGGAGTCTCGAAATGGCAGACGATTCGGAGTGTGGTTGTGCCGGCGGCGTTACCTGGCGTCGTGACCGGTGTCATCCTTGGTGTGGGTCGGATCGCAGGCGAGACTGCGCCTATCCTCCTAACGATGACTGGTGGGACATTCGTACCAGGTGGTCAGACAGCCGATGTCATCGGCGGATTCCAGTTCACCGCAACGCCACCGTTCGTTGCCAACCCCGAGTTGCTCCAGGCAACAACCGCTCTACCTTTCCAACTATATGCGCTTATTACTGCAGGGGTTGGACTGGGTGACACCGTCAGTTCACCCGAGCAGTTCCAGTGGGCGACTGCGTTCGTCCTACTCTTTATTGTGCTCTCGTTCTACGCAGTCGGAATCGGAGCGCGATACTACTTCCGGAGGAAGCTCCAACATGAGTGAGACTACATACACGACGACCGAGGATACCGACGATACCAACAGTACTGACAGCATGGTCGGAACGACGACCGGCGAGACCGATGAGCGCGTCCGTGAAGAGTGGCGTGAGTACTCCTTTGATGCCCCGACAAAGCTTGGGGTCAGCAATCTTGATGTGTACTACGGCAATGACCAGGCGCTAGAAGGTGTGTCGATGGAAATTCCTGAAAAGAGTGTAACCGCACTCATCGGTCCCTCAGGTTGTGGAAAATCGACGTTCCTCCGATGTCTCAATCGGATGAACGACCGCGTGTCAAGCGCGCGGATTGAGGGGTCGGTTACTCTTGATGATCAGGAGATTTATCAAGATGGTGTGAATCTGGTTGAACTTCGAAAGCGGGTTGGAATGGTGTTTCAGTCACCGAACCCGTTTCCGAAATCAATCCGCGAAAACATCGCATATGGTCCGGAGAAACACGGCGATATTGACACTGGCGTGCTCGCGAGGCTACTTGGTCGCAGTGACGAAGAGCAACGCGAGGAGCTAGTCGAGCGGTGTCTTCGGGACGCCGCGCTGTGGGATGAGGTTCATGATCGTCTTGATGACAACGCTCTCGGTCTTTCGGGCGGTCAACAACAGCGGCTCTGTATTGCTCGGTGTTTATCAGTCGATCCGGAAGTGATTTTGATGGACGAGCCCGCGTCGGCGCTGGACCCGATTGCAACTGCGAAGATTGAGGATCTTATTGCCGAACTTAGCAAAGAGTACACGGTTGTTATCGTTACCCATAATATGCAGCAAGCCGCACGAATATCAGAACAGACAGCAGTGTTCTTGACCGGCGGCGAACTTGTCGAGTACGGTGACACTGACCAGGTCTTCGAAAGCCCACAGAGCGAACGGGTCGAGGATTATATTACAGGGAAATTTGGGTAGTGGATGCCGAGTTCAACTCCGAGTCTGAGTCTGGAGTCTGAGTCTGAGTTTATGCCTGTGCTGTATAGACGACCAGGGCGACTGCTCTGAGGGTTAACCCCGAGGTGGGTTCACCGTGCCGTTGAAAAAGATTGGATATTCTGTTACGCTCTGATGTTGAAGAGATTGATAACCTCGTGATTGAATCAATCACGCATAATAGGTCAACAGTGTTCGATAAGAAGGCAGGTGTTGCCAACGGTGCTAGGCGACCATTCATCCGTCAGATCTAACCTCGCACTCCCAAGCGACGACGATTGGTATCAATACCAATACTTGGGCGCCGAGGATTGAGAATATACCGAAGGCACACTGCACTACCGTCGGATACAGAAATAACAAGCCTGAGCGTGAGCCAGAGGCAACGACGCAAAACGGACCGGTACAACACGGTTCGGCTCTGGGTGCTGACCTCGGCGGCAACCAAATCGTCATCACAAGCACGGCTCGCTTCTTCGGTGTAGGCGTATTCAATTATGCTCGCAGGGAATTCGAGAACACTCGTGGCAACCTCTAGGACTGTGGCACGCAGTCAGCACACCCACGCTTCAAGAAGTGAGTGTTCGAGAAGACGAGTACGTCAAGCATGTCTTTGACTCGGTCGAAAACGGAATCGTCGAGGAAGCACTTGAGCACGAGTGTGACGGCGACGGCATCATCTTCAAGACGCTTGATGAGATTCGAGATCGCTTCCCGGACGCTGACTGGTACCCACAGTAGCCACTCCGCAAATTCAAGTAACTCGTTGAATACAACCCAGAAAAGCGAGGCGTGTCTGTGAAGACGATGAATGCAGAGAACACGTCGAAGCGGTGCAACAAACGCGGGTGCGTCCATGACGACAATCGTCATCAGGATGAGCTTGAATGTCAGCAGCACGGGAAATAGAACCACGCTGATTATAACGCTGTCTGCGGATTACGTCCGGCGGGTAGCAAAGTCACGGCGTGACTTTGCGACGGCAAAGAACATCGCCGAACTGTACATGTCCTAAGAGAGCATCAACCGTCTTGCGGGGAGATCATCAGCCAATATGCTCTGAACTCAGGGCTACGGACACCGACCCAGAGCACACAGCTCTCACTCATAATAACCGTCACGGGTCAGAGGCAGAGACCACTGACAAGCCTCACGCTCAACAGGCGAATCTGTCAGGGGTGATCAAAGTATGTGGGGGTAATTGACTTCCTGACCATCGGGGTGTCACATAAGTTCGTCAAATCGATAGAATTTCCTCGGACCTCAATCCAGTAGTGATATGGAGATTTTTGAGTCGACTGATAAGAGAAGTATCATACTCTGGCGTGTCATTACCATTGCAACCGGGTGGTTGGTGCTTTTATTCGTCGGCTCATATCTCATTACCCCAGCGAGTATTCTCACAGTAGTTATGAACGACCTCAATATCACCGAGGCAACAGCTGCGGCTCTTGTCTCAATGCCACAGGTTACAGCAACGGTTGTTGGTATACCAGTTGGGGTATATCTCGACCGTGTCCAAACTCGTGGCGTCGTCCCTGCCGCTGCTGTTGTACTTCTTATCGGGAGTGTCGGTGACTGGTTTGCCGGCGGCGCAGGGAACATCTCATTACTCATTGTGTCGCGGCTGTTCGCTGGCGCTGGGATGTTTGTCCTATGGGTCGTCTGTATCAATGTCGCATCAAGTACTGTTCCACCAACCCGACGAGCAACAGCAACATCAGTGATTATTTCTGGGTACCCAGCGGGATACGCGCTCGGGCAATTTAGCGCCCCTCGCATTGCCGAGATTGTCGGATGGCCGGGAGTATTCCCACTCTTTGGTGCGGCAGTAGTATTATCCTCGGTTATATTTTACTTTGCGGTTGGACATGTCACTCGATTTGAGACGCCGGCTGAATCACCCACGTTTGCTGAGTTTAAACAGGTGTTTGTTAACCGAAACATCTGGTCGATTGTCGTTGTCACTGTCCTCGCGTACTCACTATATATGGTATTCAACTCATGGATGCCAACATACATCGTTCAGCAGTTTGATATTTCAGTAGCAGAAAGTGGGACGTTTGTCGCATTATTTCCAGCCGTCGGCATTATTGCCCGACCGGTGGGTGGATGGGTCTCTGATGTGGTATTAGACCAGCGTCGACGACCTATCTTCGCCGCCTCGTTCATCGGGGCGATTGCAGTCGCAGTTGCTCTTTTTTATACAGTGAAAATCACTATTTTGATACTGATGCTTGTGCTTGCAGGAGTAATTATTCAGCTTCAGATTGGACTGCTGTACCAGTCCGCACAGGAGTTCGTTGATGCAAGGGCTGCTGGGACAGCCGTCTCAATTGCGAGCGTTGCTGGTTGGCTGGGATCATTTATTGCGCCCGTTATCGCCGGTGAGCTTGTTGCAATTACTGGAGGATATGTAGTGATACTCTGGTTTGTGGGTAGTCTTGGTGTCGCAGGAGGGCTCTCCGCATGGCAAATGTCTGAGTCTGGAATCGCTTTGACATCACCGTAAACGTCCTCGGAACCGCAGAGAAGCCCTACGGCTTTCGCGTAGATGCCCGCTCTCGCCGAGAATAGTGCTGTGAAAGGGCAAGGCGAATGCTCAATATGGACGCGTCCTGGGGGTCACGACGTGAGCGATTTTCATGACAGACCCCTCGAGGGCGTATTTGACATGCTTGAAAAGCCGTCAGAATACGTAGTGGTTTCACGTCCCCCCGAGATATGCTTTCACACGTCGGTCACGTCCTCGCACACGGTGTGTGAGCAATCGTGTTCGACAATCTCTCCGGTGGGTTCATTCGTCATCAACTGCAGTATGTCTCAGCTCAAACCGATATTTCGAGCGATGCACTTGATGGGGATGTGCAATATTTCCAAATACACGTGTTGTAGGTTCGTTCACTAGTGTTTGGAGTTTAGCAGGTGTTGGTAATTTGATTTCTGTCTTCAAAGTTGCAGCGGAACGCGTTACCGGGCGTTCCAGCTGAACCAACTGTGGGTTCGGATAGACACAGTGGTCAGATTGCCACCGACTGATGTGGGTCGTCTTCGCCAGTAATGTTCCCTTCGGTATCGACTGCTGTTGTCCCAGCAATATATACGATGTTTCCCGTCCGAATCGCTTGTGAGTAACTATTCTGCGCTTCCCATTCTGTGCTAGTCGAGGCGTGTTGACGCTCTATATTATAATCGAGCGCGCGATTACTAAGAGAGTATTCCTGATACATAACTAATATATCACGTTTATGAGAGTGAGAGTCAGTATCTAAGAATGATGCCTGTGAACCGATAAGGTGTTATGACACATATATGATGACGAGAGTGATTTGTGTACATGCAGCAGAATAAACTGACACTACACGATATTAGCATTCTGTTATCACTGCGAACACTCACAGAAGATATCCAATGAAGTTAATGGCACATAAATCGTCATTATTTTTATGCACGGTAGACGCCTTGCTACGCTCGATGAGATCGTCGGACTGGCAGCACCAGAAAGCACGAAGATTATAGATATTGTCGAATCATGGGCGAAATCGAATGATATCGGATTAACCATTCTTGATGTTGGGACAGAGATAACTGATGAGCATATTGAACGAGAGAAGACAACACTCGGACTTTCTATCGGGGGTGACGGAACGTTCTTAGAAGCCGCCCGTTCGTTTGCTCCATTCCAGATTCCACTGATGGGAATCAACTCTGGCACGTTAGCATTTTTAGCTCGTGTTGAACCACTTGATGTAGAGGATGCACTAACAGCCGTCTACCGTGGACGGGGTTCAATTAACGCAAGACAGCAGTATGAGGTCACTGCTGGGGATATCAATACAACAGGTATCAATGAGATGTTTTTACAAAAACACCCACCAGAGGACCGTTATGGAACGAAAGTTGGATCACTACACGTATTTGTCGATCAAGAATACGTTGGTGAGTACTTTGGCAGCGGGTTGATTGTCTCGACCCCAACGGGGAGTACCGGACGAGCGTATTCGAATGGTGGTCCAGTGCATTATCCACAGAACAACCGAACGCTACAGATCATTCCGCATGAAACAATCAGCGCGGCAGTTGACCCAATAGTCGTTAGTCAGGAATCGGAGATTGATATCGTTCTTGACGCTGACTTCGATATAGACATTGATGGTGGACGGCAGTTTGAACGACTCGAATCAGACACTGTCGTTCATATCTCTGGTGCAAATCAGCCGGTTCAAACCGTTCGTACGCCGTATGATGATGCATTCATTACTGCGATGGTTGATAAACTTGATTGGGGACTCCGAACCGTCGATAACGACGGTCCTCGATCAGCACTTGAGGATAATATTGGATCATCTGATTTCAAAGAGCGTGCTGCGCGCGTTGCAAGAGAGGCTGCTCGGTCTGCCGGTGAACCGCTTCAGGAACTTCATGGACAAGTCGAGGATGTTCAGTATAAAACCGACAAATCAGATATCGTCACTGAGGCAGATTATCAGGCGAATGATATCATCGAAACAGCAATTAACAGTGAGTTTCCCGATCACGTTGTGCAATCTGAGGAAAACGATCAAACCGCTCCCACAGAGGGCTATGCATGGATTATTGACCCGCTCGATGGGACCGGAAACTTCGCTCATGGAAACCCAAATTACTCGGTTTCAATCGCGCTATTGAAAGATCGAAATCCAGTTGTCGGTGTTGTTTACGCGCCAGAACCTGCGGATATGTTCTACGCGATTGATGGAAAGGGGGCATATCAAAATGGGCATAGAATAAAGCCAACATCAAGAAATCAACTTGATGAAAGTATGTTGCTTTCTGGCTATGACCCAAGTGGTGAGTTTCTCCAGGCGTTTTATCACGAGACACAAGGCGTTCGTCGATTAGGCAGTGCTGCGCTCAATCTTGCATATGTTGCTTCGGGGAGCGCTGATGCCGTGTGGGAACATGACACACATCCATGGGATGTTGCAGCTGGACTTTGTCTGCTTCGAGAAGTTGGCGGGAAAACAACAGATCAATACGGGTCATCCTATGAATTAAGCTTCAATACGACTGACAAACGGACACCACTACTTGCGAGCAACGGCTCGGTTCACGAGCAACTGATTTCACACATCGAAGACTCGAATTTAATGTCTGAGTGATGGTTAATCATATGTTCTGAGACACAAAGCTGCAGACGCAAGCCAGCGTGTAAACTACCCCACCCTACTTCGCTCACCCTGACGGGTTCGCTCGGTGGGGGTGGGGCTTTGATCTGGACTCCCAGCGATCAACTGTCGGCGGTTGGCTGATAGCCGTCGTTGCTCAACGTCCCGCCATTTACACGCACGTCTACTGGTGCGTCTGCGCTCCCCGACGTGGGCGGGAAACGCAGGCTGTATTGTCGCTTCCGCAGATACCCCAGACCGATGTTTTTCCCTCCGTTGTAGTCTGCGTTGATTTCGTGCCTACACTTCAGACATCGGAACTGCTCGCCATCGCGGTTGTCTTCGTGGGGAAACCCACAGTCGGTATGAGAACACCGCTAGCTGGTGTGACCGGGGGCAACCTGTTCAACCGAGACACCCCGTTGTAGGGACTTGGACTTGTATTCGACGTACTCGACAAGACGGCGAAATGCCCAGATATGATGCCACTCAGCGTGGGGAAACCGTTCTCGAATGTCGGTCAACTCCTCGAACACGATCACATCGCAGCCATATTCAATGGCTTCGGTGACGATGTCGTTAGCGACCGGATGGATGTACTGGTACTGTTTCCGCCATACTCGCTCTCGCTTCCCAACTGTAACAAAGCGTTATGAGCGGCTTGTGTGCCACACTGTTGCAGCTCCGCCCGGCGCTTCTCGAACTCTTGAATCCAGTGGTCGAACTCGTCGCCACTCCAGAACGTACCCGTTGACGAAACGGCAAGGCTGTTCACACCGAGATCGATCCCGAGGACTGTACTGTACTCGGTATCGTCCGAATCCTCACCTTCGACACCCTCACCGTCTGTCTCTACTTTTCGCGTTTTGACGTGATACAATCCTCGTAGTCGGTGTCGTCCCAACACCAACAGTAGTCACTGGCTTCGTTCGCGCAGTAGAGGAATTGGTCGGCGGTTTCGTGGAGGTCGTTGTGGTACTCGTCGGGAACGACAAGTTTGACCGGTGCGGTTCGCCTGACCTCCATATTTCAGATGTTGTTCTGATGGTTTTCCACAGTTTGGGAGTCAGACGGCTACTGTCTCGTGGTTTGCATCACTCAGTGTCGGCTTCCTCCCCGGCCCCGGTCTACTCGTGTCGTGCTTCCGACCAGTCGGAAGCTCTCGCTGCTTGAGATCGGGGGCTCCGCCTCGAAACTGCTGAGTTTTGAGACTCACTGTCTAATTCGCATCATGGTTTTGATCGTGCGTAAGCGTCACGTATGAATTGAGACGGACGTGAGCGTGCTGTCTGTTTGGAATTGGTGCGTCGAGATTATTACAATGATATTCCTCATTGACTAAGACAACGCCAAAGCAGGTTTTCATCGCTGAGATGATTCGATATCCGCAGAGTCTATCGGAACACTGACTCATAGATGTACCTGCATAGTCGGCGGAATCACCAGAATCGTTGATTTGCGAAGACTCATCATGGAAGGCGGCTAAGCGCCTGCATTCATACTGATTAATTCGAATAGTTTTATCGACAGTGTCGAATAACGCGAGTTCAGCGGCTCCCATCACCGATACGGATAATCACGGTGATAAAGACTTGCACTAATCACTATCAAATAAACAGTAATTGCAAGTCATTCATGTCTCGTCATCACTCACAGTAATACAGTCAACGGCTTCTGAAGCCCGCTGTTGTGCTGTATCAATGTCAGCAGCTGTCGCGACAGCAACACCCATTCGTCGACCAGCATATGCCTCAGGCTTACCGAATAATCGTATATCAACGTCAGATACGGATAACGCCTCATCAACTCCAGTGAACGTAGGTTGGGTAAGTGGTTCATCAACGACTAGTGCTTTAGTTGCACCTGGGCGCGCAACATCAATATCGGGTATCGGGAGACCGAGAATAGAGCGCAGATGGAGGTCAAACTGACTTAATCGCTGAGAGCTCAATGTTACCAGTCCGGTGTCGTGTGGTCGTGGTGAAAGTTCACTGAAGATTACTGTTCCATCCCGCATAAAGAATTCAACCCCGAAAATGCCGTATCCACCAAGCCCATCGGTCACCTCCTGAGCCATTCGCTGTGCGGTTGTTCGTTGCTCAGTTGTTAATGAGTGTGGCTGCCAACTTGTTCGATAGTCACCGTCTTGTTGTGTATGTCCGATTGGGGGACAGAATGTCGTTCCGTCAGTATGGCGCACTGTAAGAAGCGTGAACTCAGAATCAAACTCAACAAACTCCTCGATGATCACACGACCTGTATCTGACCGCGATCCCTCCCTGGCGGTCTCCCAGGCGTCACTGATTTCTGTATGTTCACGCACGATTGATTGTCCTTTCCCTGACGATGACATTGTGGGCTTGACAACGACTGGGATCCCAATATCTTCGACCGCTTTGCGGTATGTGTCATGAGTATCAGCGAAGGCATACTCACTTGTTGTGACACCGACTTCCTCAGCAGCAAACTCACGGATCCACTCGCGATCCATCGTCAACCGAGTCGCTTGAGCCGTTGGTACGACATCGTAGCCCTGTGTTTCTAATCGTTTCAGCTCCTCGGTCGCAATAGCCTCGATTTCCGGAATAATCACTGCAGGGTCTTCCTCTTGGACGATCTCTCGGACTGCGGCTGCGTCGGTCATATCAATCGTGTAGTTCCGATGTGCAGCTTGCATCGCTGGTGCGTGCTCATATCGGTCGACGGCAACCGTTTCTACCCCGAGCCGTTGGGCTGTAAGGACAACTTCCTTTCCAAGTTCCCCACTTCCAAGCAGTAGCAGTGTCGTCGCGTTTGGACTCTCTGGTGTCCCCAGACGGTCTCCGTGAGCAGATGACATACCCAATGACTCGGACAGCAGTGATAAAAGTGCCCTGGGCGTCAAGGCTCGTTCAGATAAAATATTCACAGTATCGCCTGAGAGATTGACTCGATATATGATCAACTGCGCATTCAACCACTGACACCAAACCCTACTCCAAGAGCAATGAGTACTGCTCCAATAGTGCGTCGTCGGAGATGACCCTCTTTGAGCCCAACACTACTTATGATGACAACTAGAATGATGCTTGCCCGGAATAAAATTGAGGCTTGCGTTGCACTCGGGGCTGCACCAAATGTAAATAAGGTTGCTGCAAGCCCACCAAATTGTAAGATACCAAGAACGCCTTTGTCACTCTGATAAAGCGACAAAAGCTGCCTCCGCTGAGACGGCTCATGAACAACACCAGCACGCCATAATCGACCTGCACTCCCGATTCCAACAAAGAAAACAATAATTGCTGAGACATACAGTGGATTGATACTCGCAGTAGCGATGCCATCAAGCGTGGACGTCACGCCAAAAATGAAATTAACCGATACTGCCAACGCGACCGCTGTCGTGTCTGAGCCATACAAAACGCTTTGCAGCGTGTTCTGCTCAGAATTCACGATTGCAGCCCCGCAGGCGCTCAAAATAGCGCCAGCAATCACAAATGGCGTGATAGTTGTATCACGTAAGAGCGGTTCGACCAGTGAGGTGATGACTGGAGATAAAGATGTGAGTGGAATCACAACAGATGCATCTTCCCGTGACAGTGCTGCAAATATCATGAATGCACCGATGATATTCAATACTCCTGTCAGCACCATCGCAACAGCACTCCGTGGCGTCCCTGAGAATCCATATCTCAACGCGGTCCATCCAACCACCGGTAGAAACAATCCGAGCGCGACGGTATCTCGAACAAACAATACCTCGGACTCCGAAGCGTCAGCAAGCAACCGCTTCTGATATGGACTCATGACTGCCCGAGCGCAAACAGCGACGACACCGGTTAGAATCCACAGAGGAATCGAGATCATGAATATAAATCAATACGATGTGGCAACGGCACCGCGAGCGCCACTCGTAGCTATGTATAAATTGGACTACAGCGAATTGAATGGCAGCTTATCGATATCGATATGATATAATTGACATTGATATGTGTGAGTCATGCAGAACAACATGACTACGGGTATACATAGCACAGTGGCAGTGGATACCTGACAGATCATAACTCAGAGTCCTCCAACAGGAGATACGAGTAATGAGTGGCTGGTACAACTCGGAGTACTCATACTCAACTTCCGCATGAACGAGTCTGCAAAATAAGCAAAGTAGCAAGCGGATGTGAATGTACATTATATCTGACACAGCTAGATACAGTCCTTGAGCACTATCGTGACGAATACAATTCAACACGTTAACGTCAAGAGAATGATACCCACGTTTAGATTGTATCATCTTCATTACCACTGATAGGGCTTGAAGTTCCGAGTCATAATCTTTGAGCTCTGTAGAAACGAAAATTATTGTGAACAAGCATCATCGTGACGTGCTGTTTGTCCCTACAAACACCGTTGGAAACGGGAGACATACTCCAATCTATAAAATCACCTGTTTCGCGTTTCTGCGTTCGCCCTTCGCCCTTCGCTCTTCGTCCGGACCCCTCTCCTCAGCGGAGCAGAACGGATCAGAATCGCTTATCAGTCGGTGGCACTTTGAGCAGCACTTCTCTCTAAACCCACACGCAGACTCAGTGCATCTGGAACGCCCGTCTGCGCGTTCCACTGCACATTCGAGTACCGACACTCACAATGCTAATAACTGTCATTTGCTCACTGCAGCACTAATCTCGCCTGTTCGTTTGGCTGCATATCCAAGAAGTGTATCGTGTCCATCCGAGGACATGAGTACCGGCCAAAACGCTGCGTCAGCTCGAAGTGATTTTCCCATCTCGGTCGTTGCATATTCCATTCCTGAATCCACCCGCTCAAAGTTTTCAACATGCACATGATATGTCTCCTCTGTGGTTTTTTCTATCGTGTGTTGAATTTGATAATATGTTGTTGGCGTTATATCAGCTTTCTCTGGAAGAACGTTCATCACACGCAGATATGCAATCAGACATGCGTGGGCGTTCTCAACCGCAGCCTTAGAGCCCTGATAGCCAGCTTCAATATTCACAAAGTCTGAAAGATTTACGCCTCGTCCAGTGACATGTCCAGAGAAATCGGCGACATGCTCGAGCGGCAATGATTGCATGATTGTTGCTTTCTGTGGTGTCAAGTTTGCGAGCGTTCCAAACGGCTCATCAAATGAAACTGTTGAGTGGAATCCAAGTGTAATGCAGTCTTTAATTTCCTGATAAAGATCAAACGCCAGACGTTCTTCATACAGTTCACTCTCCGGGTTACCGGGGAATGATCGATTAAGATCGCCCTCGATATACCGCACATTTGCCTCAAGTGCGCGTTCGTTCGCAATAATGAGTTTCACCGGTCGCTGAACAGTGTCGATTCGTGCTCCTGAGCGAAATCGCTCAATCGCTCGCACGCCACAGGGCTCATCACCGTGAATCCCACCGATTACAGCGACCTCAGGCGTGTCATTTGCACCCGCAGGACCGACTATCTCAGTTCGCATAGATACTCATAATGAGGTCAGCACACAAAACGACATAGTGCACCGAGCGCTCAATAATATATTATGACACAGAGCGCATGTGCTCTCGGTGTTCAGTATCTCTTTAACTCTGGGTGCTCATCGACTGATTTCGGCGTTATTATACCAGGGCGAGGCGGTAGCCGACAGGTTCGGAATCAGAACCAGTGATAAATGAAAGTCAGCGTGATAAAAATGGCAGACTGATTCGTATTTTTAACATCCTCATATCGACACTCGTCTCAAGTGCCGCTGCCAGATAACTGATATTCATAGCTCAAATAAAGTCACTATGGTTGATATTGATCTCACACCAACACTTGATGGACGAACCGCATTGGTGACTGGCTCAGCAAAACGTGTCGGGCGCGAGGTACTGCTTGCACTCGCAGACGCAGGCGCTGATGTTGCCGTTCATTATCGACATAGTGAGGATGCGGCAGCAGCAACCGCCAAGACCGCGCGTGAATATAATGTTGCAGTAACGACTGTGCAGGCGGATGTCACCGTCCCCGATGAGGTAGATAAGATGATTGCGAGGTGTGAGACAGAACTTGATACAATCGATATACTGGTGAATGCTGTTGGACCACTACCACAGGGACGATGGGATGAACTTTCACTGGCAGAGTGGCGTCGTACAATCGAGGGGTGTCTGTATGGAACACATCTCTGTACGCAAGCGGCTCTCCCAGCAATGCGTGATAATCAGTGGGGTCGGATCGTTAATTTCGGTGTTGCTGATGCCCGTGATGATCGCGCTGTTCCGATGAATTTCCCATATTTCGCAGCGAAAAAAGCTGTCTTGTTGTTTACACGGACAGTTGCGTATGACACACAGGATGATGGAATCACAGTCAATGCTGTTTCACCTTTCGCGGTTGAGAATACAGTCGTTGATGTTAGTGGCTATCCGCGCGGTCGCCCAGCCCGATTTAGTGATGTGATCGCACCGATATTGTTTTTCTGCACTGATGCAGCCTCATATATTTCCGGGCAGAATATTGCAATCGATGGTGGTCGCCTGCAGGAAGCATGAATCACTCATACGAATCGTGTGTCTGTTCAATCAGTTGTTCTGCAGACGGCTTGTGAAGTGCCTCGGGGTCACATCAACATCAGTATCAATATCAAAGCCCCGAGGCACTCACCTTGACCGCCTGTAGACTCAGTCTGAAACGCACGATGGACCGGACCGGGTTCGGGTGAGAGCATGACTCTGTATGGAAGAAGTGCTGACTGTGGCTCCGATGAGTATATGTGAACTCTTCCGACGAGCAAAAAAAAGACTCATCGCACTCATCAAGAGAGGCACGGACAGCTCCTCGTGAACCTGCCTCGGGGTCACATCAAAGCCCTGAGGCTTCCTGCTTCAATGACGTTGTCAGACTGCGTCTGACAGCCCACCAGACGGAGTCTGGTGAACGCACTTTGCATCCACAGCCTCTCTGTGAGGTGTGAACGTAGGGAGCGCAGTCTGCACAGGTCGTTCGAAAATCGAAGATTTTCGTGATCACGAGAGACTTCGTCTCTCGGACGACGTTGATTCGGAGCGTCCCGCCCCTAACTGCTTCAAACCACGATTGAGAATATTCTTTGCTGCGTTCAACTCACGGTCTTCAGTATGACCACACGCTGGACAGGAGTGTTCGCGTACCCAGATCGGTTTCTCCGTCTCAACACCACACACAGCGCACTCTTTGGTCGTGCCTTTCGGTTCCACCTTCTCAACATGGGTGCCATGTAGGTCAGCCTTGTACTCCAGCAACTCGATAAATCGTGACCACGCGGCATCTTGCTTGTTTTTCGCGTTCTGGCTCGTTTCCAACATTGGTTTCACGTCTACGGGTCTTCGACAGCCACAACGTCGTACTCTTGCACAAGCCACGTCGTGAGTTTGTGCTGGTAGTCACACACCTTCCGCTTGATTTTGCGTTTTGCTTGTGCCACCTTCCGGCGTTGTTTCTCCCAGTTACCGGAACCGTGTTCTTTCCGGTCGAGTTTCCGCTGTTCGCGTGCACAGCGGTCGTACTCATCCGACAACTCAAGTGTATCCACGGACAGGTTTTCAGAGGTGTGGATGTAGCTGGTGATGCCAAGGTCAATACCCACACAGTTTTGTGGTTTCATCTCACTAAGTGGTGGTTTCTTAGGAGTGTCTTCTACTGTGGTCACGAGTGAGACGTACCATTCACCAGTCGTCTCTGTTTTCAGGATCACCTGGTTAATCTCGTCTGCTGGTGGGACGTCGCAGTTTGCACGGACTTTGAACCAGCCAATCTTTTCGAGTCGGAATCGTACATATCGGTCGTCGCCCGTGTTGTGATCCACGTTGAAGCGACTGGACTGATTGTCCGACACAGACCGAAACTCACCACGACCTTGCCACTGCAATCGCCCGACGTTATAGCCGTTATTTCGCCGTTCTTGGAGGGTCACAAGATCGCTGTGAATCTGGCGAATGGCTTGTTGTGCAGCGTGTTGTGAGGGTTCTGCGAAGATATCCCAGTTGTCTCCCCAGTGTTTGAGTTTACTGAGTTGGTCGGAGTCAGATGGTCTGTTGTTGTAGTCCGAGTTGTAGTAGTCTCGGACAGCGTGATTGCGAATCTGTCGGAGAATATCAATCTGATGCCACGCTTCGCTAGCCACGTCATCGGGTAAGTATGCGCGGAAGCGAAGTGTGTGTTTCATCGGTGTTACTCAGGTTGTTCTTTTTGTCTCTGTTCTTGAATTGCTCTCTGTAGCAATCCACTTGGAGAGATATGCGGTTGGCTATCAAGCCACTCTCCATCTTCGTCTGGGACTGTTACGGTATATCGTTTCGTCACACGTTTTGGGGCGTGTTAGAACTTAAGAAATGTTCTGGAGTGTTATTTATGTGTTACTGTTGTCGGCTTCACCTCGGGGTAAAGCCCCGAGGTAGTCGCCTTGATAACGTATACAGATACCACATCAGCTGATCACATGGCATTCTTGAGCTACCACGGCTCGAGATATGGGTTTTCGCCTCGGAGTGTCTATAACTACAGTAGTCCCGATGAGACAAATACACCATAGCGTTTTATCGCATCGGCATCGGACAAGGCGATATGGCCTCGCAGGGAATCGTTGAGGAGTTCCTCTCACTCCGCGCTGAGACAGACGCGGATTTACTGACGATGCAATGTGGTGATTTTTATGAATTCTTTGCTGAAGACGCTGAGTTAGTGTCCACAGAGCTTGATCTCACAATTTCACAAAAATCCGCACATGGGTCTTCATATCCAATGGCTGGGGTCCCGGTTGATGATCTCACACCATATCTAAAATCGCTCGTTGAACGCGGATATCGGGTTGCTGTCGCAGATCAACATGAATCCGACGATGGAGATCATTACCGTCGTATCAGCCGAGTTGTCACACCAGGTACATTACTCGCGACGGACGATGCTGATGCACGGTATATCGCAGCCGTCGTTGGGGATCTCACAACAACTGAAACGACTGAGACGACTGAAACATCTATTGGAATTGCATTTGCGGAGGTAACGACTGGGTCATTCTTTATTGGCGATGTTGAGGATGTTGAGACTGCATATGCAGAACTCACCCGGTTTGATCCGGTTGAAATCCTTCCTGGTCCAACCGTCCGGAATGCTGATGAGTTCATTCGGCGACTTCGTGAGGATACTGATGCGACGGTAGCATCATTTGAAACAGCAGCCT
>KB659958.1_pt17 | contig 40494 bp, 35 predicted proteins | sample 558768 | NCBI scaffold set KB644980.1 | reverse complement strand
GCGAAAAAACCGTGGGCTTGTCAAACACCCTGCTCCATGCCCTGGGTCTATAGCAACGGTGAGATCAGCATCTACAATCATCTCACGGGACCCATCTTGTTCAACAGCAGTAAGCAACTTATCAACATATTTATGATTAACTGTTTCAACCCTCGCTATCGACCCGACATCATCCCACGACGCTGTTGCAAAGTCTTCATTGAGAATGCATGACTCAATCATTTCAATCCCCTCAGTTCCGATTTCGACTCCAGTTTCGCTGATGAGTTTTACTCCATTATACTCTGGCGGATTGTGCGATGCGGTAATTATTATTCCAGGGCGACCACTCTCGACCGCATAATGAACCGCACTAGGCGTTGGAGTTATGCCAAGCCGTGTTACATCAATCCCAACGCTCGTGAGTCCACTCACAGCCGCATTTAGGAACGACCTACTGCTTGTTCGAGTATCTCGTGCGACGATAGCCTGATCAGCTTCCCATACCGTCCCAGCCCCCTTCGCGACTTGAAGCACAACTTCAGGTGTCAACTCTTCGCCGACAACCCCTCGAGTGCCACTTGAACCGAATAGTTTCATATCTCAGTGCTCATGAGCCGAATTAAAAGCGATTGCGGACTGTGACGTAAATCAAACTTCATGTTAGTTTATTCGTGTTTTTATTTTGGAAATAATCTTATGGGCAGCTACCGAGTACCGCTGTCCTCATCAGCAGCATAGATCGAAAGTCGAGTAACATGAGCTATTTTAATAACTCGCATATTTTTTCATCGATATATTTAGGTTTCGGTCAAATAAAATTTTGATTAGAGTATGTCCGCGCTGTTCGAGCCATTTGAGGTTATTCCAGCAATCGATATGCAAGATGGTGATGTTGTTCAACTCGTACAAGGTGAGCGCGGAACCGGGACACAGTATGGCGACCCTGTTGTCGCAGCAAACCAGTGGGTTGAAGCTGGTGCTGAGACACTTCATCTCGTCGACTTGGATGGTGCATTTGAGGGTGAGCGAATGAATGCAACTGCTGTCGATGCGATTCTTGAGTCCGTTGACATCCCGGTGCAACTCGGCGGAGGGATCCGAACGATTGACGATGCCACTTCATTGCTTGACCGCGGTGTTGACCGAATTATCCTTGGCACTGCAGCTGTCGAAAATCCTACTCTCGTTGCTGAACTTGCCGATTCATATCCAAACCGAGTCGTTGTTAGTCTTGATGCGGCAGATGGTGAGGTTGTCGTCTCGGGATGGACAGAATCGACTGGAGTCGACCCTGCAGTCGCTGCAGCTCGATTTGCTGATTATGGCGCCTGCGGCATCCTGTTTACCGACATTGATGTTGAAGGGACGCTTGAGGGGATTCAATCAAGCGTCACCGCTCGTGTCGTTGATGCCGTCGATATCCCTGTTATTGCTTCTGGTGGCGTTGCATCAATTGATGATGTTCAAAGCTTATATACAACTGGTGCAGCGGCAGTCGTAGTCGGGACCGCCCTGTATGAGAATAAATTCACGCTCACGGATGCGATGGGTGCAGTTGAAAATAATTGACTCAATACCGTATGAGACGTCCCTAACCGTGATGTGAACTACCCTACCCTAGTCGCTCATTGAAACAGCCGTCTCGATTCCTGACTTAATCATGGGGCTTCCCTCCCCCTCGGTTGTGCTTCCTGTTTCAACGACGGTCTTTGCAGGTCCTGATTCACTGCGAACCTTCCCCGTATCCGTAGGGAGACCAGTTTCCTTCAGGCGTTCTACCTCGAGCTGTCCCAGCCCCAGCCCTAACTGCTCTTCAAGCCGCTCTGCTAACAATACCAAACCACGCTCTAACATATTAATTGAAGCGTTCCAGTCTCTATCCAATTCAAACCCACAACTCGGGCAGGAATGCTCCCGAATCTATACAGCCTTATACGACTTCACACCACACTGCGAACACTCTTTACTCGTATTCTCTGGGTTGATCTTCTCAACATAACACAACACCCATTCAAATCAGCCTTGTATTCGAGTAGTCGGAGAAACTGACTCCAAGCCAAGCTGAATCCCTTATTCCGAGCATTCTGAGACTGTTCCAGGATATGTGTTACGTCTAAATCCTCGACAAACACAGCCTCATACTCTGTGGGTAGCCAAGAGGTGAGTTTGTGCTGACAATCTCGTGCTTTCCGTCGTATATGACGCTTAATCTTAGCGACTCGTTTTCGCTGTTCTCTCTCCAGCCGTTCGTACTGGTCTTCCAGATTGAGCCCATCCACGGAAACTCCATCACTCGTGTGGATGTAATTGAGAACCCCAGGGTCCATCCCGACACAACCATGCGATCCGAGTTCTTCGACAGGCTTCTTATCTGGAATCTGTCTTTCCTCCACTTCAACGGAAAGCGAGACGTGCCATTCACTTGTCGTCTCTTTTTTCACGGCTGCACTACCGAGGTGGCGAGTGGTACCTGCACCTTGGGTATCGCACAGAGAAACCTGAACAAGAAGCAACGACGCAGAACGGAACGGTTCTGGGTGTTGACCTCGGTGTTAACCAGATTACCGTCACCAGCACGGCCCGCTCGTTCAGTGCAGGCAGACTTAATCACGCTCGCAGAGAGTTCGAGAAAACGCGTGGTGACCTCCAAGAGTGTGGCACGCAATCAGCCCACCGCACGATACAACAAGTGAGTGGTCAAGAGGATGAGTACGTGAAGCACGTACTGCACTCGGTGGCGAGCGGGATTGTCGAAGAGGCACTCGAATACGGTTGTGATGGATATCATCTTCGAGAAACTTGACGGGATTCGAGAGCGACTTCCATATGCCGATTGGCACGCGATGTGGCATTCCGCACGCTCATGCAGTGTGTCGAATACAAGGCCGAAGAGAGAGGCGTGTTCGTGGATAAGGTGAATCCACAGAACACTTCCAAACGGTGCAACGAGTGTGGCAGTGTTCGAGATAACAACCGTCATAGAGATAAGTTTGAGTGCCAGAGGTGTAGCAAGCAGAATCACGCGGACTACAATGCAGCGAAGAACATCGCTGAATTGTATCTTCTACGGGGACCATCAGCCGTCTCGTGGGAGCATCAGTCAATATGCTGAGGTCAGGGTCGAGGACACCGAGCTGAGAGAAACACTCTCACATCAAAAACAGCTGTGAGGTCGATTTGGGTAGAGAAAGAGATCACTGACAAGCCCCACTCTCTATCGAGCGAATTGGTTTACCCGATGAGCGAAGTAGGGTGGGGTAGTTGACTCATAATGAGTGGTCTCGATCCTGAAGCTGATAACGGAGCTCGAAATTAACTATTGTATTCGACAGGACAGAGTGCTTATGAATAATCAAGGAGAAACCCGTGGGAATCCTCGCCCTTCAGAGCGGGGAGAATGTCAAACTGAGTGAATGTAGTATCCATATCTATTTTTTACATATGATACAGACCACTTAGTCCAGATTTTAGATAGCATAGATAAAAGACGGAACGATGATACAGACGGACCACAAAATCGGATTATGACTGAGGGCACAGAAGCATCAGCGAGCGAGGCAAGCACGGATGATCGAACAGCCGCGATCTCTCGTGAAACTGCCGAAACAACAATCGATGTGACACTCGCAATCGATGGCGATGGTGATGCAACAGTCGACACAGGGATTGGGTTTTTTGATCATATGCTTGAAACTTTCGCGAAACACGGGCTTTTTAATGTGACTGTTCACTGCGATGGCGACCTCAGCATTGATGATCACCATACTGTCGAAGACATTGGGATCGTTCTTGGCGAATCATTTAACAAGGCACTTGGTGAGAAACGAGGGATTGTCCGCTATGCAGATCGTTCAATCCCACTTGATGAATCGGTCGCAACAGTAATCGCTGATATCAGCGGTCGTCCGCACTTCGAGTTTTCAGGCTCGTTCTCGCAACCGCAGGTTGGTGAGTTTACCAGCGATATGGCACGACACTTTGCATACTCATTAACCATGCATTCAGAAATAACACTCCACGCGTCTGTTAAGGGAGTAAACGCACATCACGAAATTGAAGCGTTGTTTAAATCGCTCGCACGGACGCTCGATGAAGCGACACAGATTGACCCGCGACGAAGTGATACCCCGAGCACCAAAGGGAAATTATAAGACAGTAGAGTCGACCAGATTGGATTCAGGTATCAATCTTTTCCTCTTACTGAAACGCTCTCCAATCATATTCATAATATTCTCTTCTTACTGTGTTTCAGACCATTATTGACTACAGAGGATAGACACCGGCTTCGACCATCGCGTACATTGGTTCTTTTGCGGATCCCCACAGAGTGAATAATATGTTTGATGAGATTATGCAGAAATTTGACGAAAGTCCAAGTCAGCAAGCAGTGATCCGATTACTTCTTGAACGCGGATTCTCCGTCAATGATGATGGCCGGGTTGTTTCTGGTGGAATCGAAATCCCAAATACGGGGATAGCCCGTGAGATTAACGTTGATCGCCGAGTTGTTGATTCAACCACAACAGCAATTCTTGCTGATGATGATCTTAAACGTATTTTCCAAAATATCTCTTCAATTCCAAGTCTAATGGATCTTGCTCCTGTACTTGACCTCTCAGCGATTATTGTTGAAGTAAATAATGCCGATCAACCTGGGCTTGTTGCTACTATTGCAACTCGTCTTGCTGACCGAAATATTCCCATTCGTCAGACCATTAGCGAAGATCCTGAATTCACTGACGACCCAAAACTGTATATTGTCACGGATGATCCGATCCCTGGTGAACTAATAAATGAAATTACTGAACTCTCATTTGTTTATCGCGTTTCAGTCGCTTGAACCCTCTATTTTAATTTTAATCAGTAATCTAACACTTATTTTCTAATCTTATTTTTACTATACTTCGAGTAATCACTGAATTCCACGAAATTGCAATAAAATCCATTGGTTTCTAGCAGGTATTCATAATATCTATACTCATCTGACGAAAGAAAATCTTATTTGATTGATAGCCTCGAATATGTATACATCTCATAGTTTTGTACGCACAATATGACCGAATCATCATCTTCTCCAACCAATGACGGTACCCAATCATTTCGAACGGTACAAAATCGTGGAAACACTTCATTCAGTACCCGCGGGTCAGAATTTATCGGAGTGATCGCTCCTGTTAAGACGGTAACTGAAGCCGAGAGATTCATTAACACGGTTCGAGAGCAATACACTGATGCAACACATGTTGTTCCTGCATACCGCGTTCCTGTTACAACCGATACCACTACAGAAAACGTGAACCCTGAATCTACCACTAATTCATTCTTGCGAGAGTATCAATCCGATGATGGGGAGCCGACGGGGTCGGCAGGAAAACCAGCACTCAATGTTCTTGTCCAAGAGGATATCCAGAATGTCGTTGCGACAGTGATTCGATATTACGGCGATACAAATCTTGGGGTTGGAGGACTAGCGAGAGCATACAGTCGTGCGGTCACTGATGCGATTGGGGAGGCAAGTGTCATTGAAATGAAGCCACATGAAGATGTCACTGTCACCGTCGAATACGATGACTCAGGGACTGTTCGTGGTATCCTGAGGAGTGCAAATGTCGACTTTGAAGCGTCATACGAAGCCGCTGTCACGTTCAATATTTATGTTTCAGTCAGCAAAACAGCAGAGCTCTGTGATCAAATCCAGAGTGCAACCAGCGGACGGGCAACTATTGACTGATAATTGTCTTATTCGGAACCCAGCTCAAAGTTATGTGTTTGCAGGTCATTGGCGGTTCGTCTGTATTTGAGTGGTATTTCAACTTTGTACATATCAGTTATCGTTCATTCATCAACTAAATCTGCTTGCTTCGGTGAATTCCATGCGAACGTTTTTCACAATAGTAATTAGTTACCCAATTGAGAGATGACTCAGCTACTTCTACTCGACAGCAAATCAACGGACAGATATGGTGTTCTAAGTGAAATGAAGGGGTTGCTATGAGAATCCAGAGGCATCACGGTGACAATCATCGGTTATCACCGATTCTATCATCACATTGTTGCAGCTACAGTCACTCAGACGACCAGTATTATTCCGATTAATTTCTATAGTCTATCTATTGCGGATAATTCGGGTATTTCAGATTATACTCTCAACTAAGTTAGACTGTTCGAAATGCGCGATCTCCTGCATCACCCAATCCAGGGACAATATATCCATCATCATCGAGATAATCATCAATTGCAACAGTCAGAAGATCTACATTCGGAAACTCTGATCCGACATGAAGAAGGCCCTCTGGAGCTGATACCGCCGAGAGAACAAAGAGATCTTTTGGAACATTCTCTGCAGCACTATTGACATGTTCTAATACCGCACACATTGTTGATCCGGTGGCAAGCATTGGGTCTGCAACGACGACAGTGTCCTCAGCAGTGATTTCTGGCAACTTAACATAGTCAATGGTGATGGGGAACATACCATTTTGATCCATCCCAGCGGCTTCGTCACGTCCTGCGCTGATAACACCTTGCTTCGCGCGCGGGAATGCTTTCAATAGTCCTTCAACAAACGGTGTAGCGGCTCTAAGAACATTGACGATAACAATATTATCCAATCCGCTCACCCGCTCTCCGGTTGTCTCCGTCAATGGGGTCTCGACATGTGCGTACTCAGTCTCCATGGCGCCGTCAATAATCTCATATCCACAAATCCGTCCAAGTTTGACGAGTCCTTTACGAAAAGCGACCTGTGCGGTCTCAGTATCCCGAAGTTGAGAGAGAGTGTCCTTTGCAAGTGCATGCGTGATGAGATACGCGTTGTCTCGATCTTCAATAGGCATCTTGAACAAACCCGGATTGCCCATCATCATAACTCTCGGGGTTATCCCAGCGTATTGTGGTCAGTACAACCATTGTTTATTCACAAACTATTCGAATATTTACATGACAATCACATACGTCACAGCCACAATAATGAGCGTTAATGAAGCTATGTTTATGAGCGAGAATGCTGCAATCTTTATGAAGCTCAGACCCCAAATAATACCGGTTCCAAAGATGGCAGAGAGTACAATGTTCATCGCAAAAAGTACTCGTGGGTCTCCATCTGAACTCGTCTCCATAAATTAATCACAATCGCATGAGTATTTATGCTATTGCGTGAGCTCTCCGAGGTAATCCACACCGATACCTACTGCTCAGTATTTACTCGGCTTGGGTTACTGTTCAGAAGAGAGAATTAAGCTTACTTACACATCTCCTCAAGATATACACCGATAGAATATGAATAGATATTGAGAGAATAAGACCGATATGCTTGTATTAGGATATGATTTTCACTACATGAGTTAGAATATGTCTTTATTAATCACAAGTAAATGAAAAAATCGTATTATCGACTCTTAATAACAAACCGTCATGGCGAGATAGTGGATCCAATTCCGTTTATAGTGGTCGCTGGGTCAACATGGTTATTATGTCTTTCATTCGGACCCCTCTATCTTGATTTATTCGACATACCGTGGACTCGAGGTCTCCTTATCTGTGTACTACTCGCAATAATTATATCTACGTTGGCATATCGACGATTTATTTGGACTGTCGACCCAGCAGTGCGCGATAGTCTTTCTGCTGGTATTCGATTTCATCGCCTCTGTCTTGGTGGAATTATCTTTGGAGCAGTGCTTATTCTACTTGCACTTATTGCCGCTGTAATGATTGCATGACGAGAGGACACAGTTGCAATTGAATTATCTTGGGAGCAAAGTCATAACACACATCTTGTTTGTAGAGCATTACTCAGACTCCAATCAGCGATAGTGGCTACAAATATGATACTGATGTCCTGACTCTTTGATTTGGTCGCGCACCTCTCAGCGCTTATGCGTCTCAGATGGACAAGCGAACGAGGTTTATATCTCCTTCATGAATATACCTGGTAATTATGGGATTGCTGGGTACGATAGTTGACACGTTTGAAGCATCGACAGAGTCACCAAATCGAGGAAAAAATAATCAATCGCGAGGAGCATATTGGTGTCACGACTGTGATGAGCGAATTCCTACAAGCGATACCGATGAGACAACAACGCCGAACTGTCCAGAGTGTGATGCTGAAATGACACTTGAACGCTCACCAAGCTCAACCGGCTGCGCCTGTTAGCCAGAATCCAATCTAATCATTCTTTTACGCTGGTCATGATATTAGCGAATAGTTTATTATAGCCCACACTACACCGTTGGTCCAGCGAGAATCAGTTCGTCATCAGGATCTGTGGGGAATCGTTCGATACCATTCAATGAGCTGTTATCCTCAAATTCGGCATCAGTTACAACTGCCTCATCGAGTTTTGTAATTAGTGTCTCCGCGTCAATATTATAGCCAATAAATACGAGTCCTGTCCGTCGATCACCCCACTCATCATCCCACTCAAACTCAAGCTCAGAGCGATTATTCCGATACATGTCCTGTTCAAACTCAGGAAGACTTGCTATCCACCGACCAGTCACCGAGATAGTCGCCGATGGACCTGCCTGACTGAATGTCAGTTGTGCTGTCTCGCGACCAGCAACCCAGAGATGACCCTTTGACCGGATAACACTTGACGGCAGATTACTCATCACTGCAGCAACACGCTCGGGATGAAATGGTCTACGACGCTGATAACTGAAGGAACTAATTCCATATTTGTCTGCTGGATGTGTGTGACTGTGATTGTGCGCGTGCGTGTGCGTATTCGCATTTTCACCTCCATGATTAGAATCATGAGAATTATACACTCTCTCGTCGCTTTCCTCATTATCTGCTGTGTTCAATATCTGCTTCCATCCCGCTTGCTCTGCGGCTGTTGCCGGATCAAACCGGTTAACTCCAAGTATTGTTGCCGGATCAACCTTGCTGTACGTCGTCGTGAGAATCTTCGCCTCTGGTTGGAGTGTCTCGACACTCCTTTTAACGTATGCTTGCCGATTTTTATTCACGAGATCGGTTTTATTTATTACTATTACATCCGCGAACTCAACCTGCTCAACGAGTAATGAGGAAAGCGGCTGTTGATTACTATCGGCGCTTTCACCGCTGTTATTTTTGAGTATTTCATCCGCCGATGTGCTGGCTTCATTGACAATATCCGAAAACTGATAGGCGTCAACAACAGCGACTACGGCATCAACCCGATATCGTGCAGCCGCTGGAGAACCTCCAGTGAATAACCGCGAAACAGGTGCTGGTTCGCTGATCCCCGACGGTTCAACAATCAAATGATCAAAAGAATAATTACTTGCAAGTCGGATAACAGCGCGCTCAAGATCATCACGAAGTTCACAGCAAATACAACCATTTGAAAGTTCAGCGACGGCATCATCAGTCTCAGTGAGCGCAGACTGCTCAGCTATGAGATCAACATCTACATTCAATTTACCCATATCATTGACTAATACGGCGATAGAGCGATCATCTGATTCCGCAAGTAATCGATTGAGTAAGGTTGTCTTTCCAGCTCCGAGACTGCCGGTCAGGATCGTCACCGGAATTTCCGCTGAGGGATTCGACATAATACATACTTACAGTGTGGTCACTTCAGCGTATGTCTCCATATGTACCACTCACAGGCTATTCATGCATTTTAGTGGACACTTCCTCAGATATGCTACCCAGAGATTCTTGTCTAGTGAGTATCTACGATAAATATATGTCACTTTCAACCAGGATCGAACGGTTTCAAGCAGAGCTACAACGTTGGTTACGTGGTTTATATCATGGACTTATTACACATCCTGCGTATGAAAAAATTGAAAAAGAGGCAGAAGACACTGAGGACACGTTTATGCTTGCGTGTTTTCCTGAAGCATTCGGCATTCCATCGCCAGTATCATATTACACCGCAGAGCTACTTCCGTATCTTGAAGATGAATTTGATGCATGGGAAAGACGGATGTGGAACCGGGGGTCGCTGCTTGAACGAAAGGGGCAGCAGTATCACTTCTAAAATATCCTATGGATACTCACGTGTTTTTCGGCGGTAAAGGTGGTGTCGGAAAAACCACCATCTCATCAGCGTATGCACTGAAATGCGCACGCGCTGGAATTGATACACTCATTGTTTCGACGGACCCGGCACATAGCACATCGGATGTCTTTGATCAGGATTTCACAGACGAGCCAGCTAGCGTCGAGGAAATCGATAATCTTGATGCGATGGAAATCGACCCTGAGTCTGAAACAGAGCGGCATCTAATGGAGACAAAAAGAGCATTAAGTGATCAGGTGAGTCCTGCAATGGTCAATGAAGTGGATCGTCAAATTGAGATGGCACACCAGACACCGGGCGCGTATGAAGCAGCGCTCATGGATCGCTTTATTAATGTGATGCGGAATTCTGACGATTATGATCGTGTTATTTTTGATACATCTCCAACCGGTGGAACACTTCGATTGCTCTCACTTCCGGATATGCTTGAGGGGTGGATCGAACGACTCGCATACAAGCGCGAGCAGTCAATTGACCTGTATGAGCGTGCTGCAATCGGGAATGAGGAGCCACGTCGCGTAATGGACGGTGATCCGATTCTTGATAGACTTACAACACGCAAAGACCGCTTTGAATTCGCTGGTGAGACTCTTCGTACAGATGCAGCTTTTTTTCTTGTTGCAAATCCCGATGAGTTATCTATTCGAGAGACACAGCGTGCCATCTCGGAACTTCAGTCGTATGATCTTACAATCCGTGGACTTGCAGTGAACCGACTTACTCCTGAACCTGACCCTGATGAGAACGGTCGTGGAGCGCGATTTCTTCGTGATCGAGTTGCGACAGAGCGTGAGCGCTTAACAGAACTTCATGAAACTCTTGACCCACCGGTTGTTGCCGAAATTGAAACCCGGGTTTCAGAGGTAAAAGGTACAATACTTGACACCGTGGCGGAGGAGTTGGCGATTGACGTCGATGAAACAGTCTGTGGTGACATTTCATCAAAATGATATTTTCTGAACTAGCCTAGTACCGAATTATCAATCGTTAGCGTTATACCGGAATAATACGACATGATTGTTTACAGGGTTTAGACATGGTTCAGATTATTTGGCTTGTTGTGGCAGTACTGGCATTGTTTACTGTTGGATATCTTGGATACTCAAAATATCTTTCACAGTTCGTTGATCTCGATGATAGCCGTGACACACCGGCTCATAAGTATGAAGACGGACAGGAATACGTCCCATCAGCAAAACCAGTCTTACTTGGACATCATTACTCAAGTATTGCTGGTGGTGCACCGATTGTCGGTCCAATAACTGCTGGGGTTCTTTGGGGATGGGTCCCAGCACTTGCATGGATCGCAATCGGTAATCCACTGATGGGGAGTGTTCATGACTTTGTTTCACTATCAGCTAGTCTCCGACATGAAGGAAAGTCAATTGGATATATCATTGGCGAGTATGTTGGCGAACGGGGCAAAAACATGCTCCTATGGTTCGCATTCTTGACGATCATCCTTGTCGTCGCCGTTTTCGCTTTGGTTGTTGCAATCGTATTTAACGCATACCCACAGGCGGCGACTGCAAGCTTGATTTATATTGGTCTTGCCGTCCTGCTTGGTGCATGGCTGTATCAATTCAATCTTCCATTTATTGCTGGAACAGCCATATTCGTCAGTCTGATGTTCGCGGGCGTCTGGGTCGGCATTCAGTACCCACTCGCGCTTGTTCCTGGTGATTATCCTGCACAGACGATTGTCCTGCTCAGCTCACAGCCATCCTGGCTTCCAGCTGCAGGTGCTTTTGGTGCGAACACTGCGGCGTGGATCCCAATCGTGTTACTTTATGGCTCCATTGCCAGCGCACTTCCTGTGTGGATTCTCTTGCAACCTCGTGATTATCTTTCATCATTCTTACTCTACACTGGTGTTGGTGGGGCACTTCTTGCTGTCATTGTTGGCACCGTCTTCGGAACTGCAAGCCAACCACTGACAACGAGTCTGGCTCCTTTCTATGGGTTCGTCGGACAGAACGGTGCACCGTTGTTCCCGTTGTTGTTCATTACAATCGCTTGTGGAACAATCAGTGGATTTCATTCACTTGTTTCTTCAGGAACAACAGCAAAACAACTTAGCCGTGAGAGTGATGCTCGGGCTATTGGATACGGTGGTATGCTCGGAGAAGGTCTTCTTGCGACAGTTGCGCTAATCACTGTCGCACTCATCGCACCTGATGTTGGCGGTGGAATTGGTCTTGCACTTCCTACATTCGCAACTGGTGGGGGCGTCTTACTCACCAGCTTCGGCATTCCGGCAAGTTTCGGTGCTCCATTTATGGCATTAGTGCTTGTGAGCTTCCTGCTAACATCGACTGATACAGCGGTTCGTCTTGGCCGGTATATGATGGAAGAGATTATCGGAACGCCAGAATCACCTGTCCAATCGTTTGCTGCTGATCGCTACGGAAATGCTGCAGTCCAAACTATTCCTGCGTATGTTCTCATAGCGAGTGGATCGTGGGCAACGCTGTGGCAGCTCTTTGGCGGTGCAAACCAGCTTCTTGCAGCACTTGCACTTCTTACCGCAACTGTTTGGCTTGCTAATTGGGATGAATCAAAACAACTACTCAGTACCGGTGGTCCGATGGTGGTAATGGTCGGTATTACCATTTCAGGACTTCTTTGGCTTGCTTTCTACAGCAATATTTATACGAAGTTCCTCAATGACGCATGGATGGCTGAGGCGACGGCTGTCCAAATGCTGTCTGCGGTGACACAGATTGCATTGGCACTCGTTCTCATCTATCTTGGACTCTCGCTCGTGAAGATGGGCTATGACAATGTCCGGAATGTTCGCGAGAGTGATGAAACCGGTGCGTTCTCGCTCAGCGATGACTGATAGGAACTAATCCAGTCATATCTAATTCCATCTCGTTTAATATTCAAAGGTGGAAACTGTCTGCTCACTGCGCTCGTTATTTGATCACTAGCCAGCTTCAATCGGAATTATATTTATCACCGCTTTGTTATATTCTTAGAGACAAACCAGACTGTTAGCGTGAATTGACACGTTTTAGTGATATCCCTCAGTCGAGTTAGTCGTTTTATGCAGAATCGATGAAAAACTCCGTCCATGTCGGACGGCAGGAAACCACAATATCCCAACTCAGCGCAGCGGCATGGTGTCGTAGGAATCCTCGCCGTTTAGAGCGAAGAGAATATCAAATTTGTGTCAAATCGCCGTCTGATAGCTATATTGACTCAATAATACCTGCATCAACGAGATACGTTTGCACGTATGGATGTAGTTCAGCGGCGAATGCATCCTCAATTGGTTGTTTGAAAATCTGGAACTCAGTGTGTTGATCGTCCGACTCAAGTTCTGGACGTGGTTCTGCTGCGGCGACACTGAATCCAATTGGGATATAATATTTGCCATTCACTCCATCAATGTCAGCAACATCATATTGATGTTCGCATGCACCAAGGCGGTCTTTAATGACGACGTCAATGCTTATCTCTGCGTCGGCAATCCGATGCACTGCGTCGGTAAATGATTCTCCCTTATGAACTCGACCTCCAGGAACAGACCATCGACCGCGTGCTGGGGCATTATTTCATTTTGCAAGAATAACACCATCCTCATGACGCACGACAAGATCGACTGAGACTATTGGAACATGTCTGACGATCGTTTCCCACGTTGTATCCTCGATTGGGCACTCACTCATGTCTGCATGTCGACCTTTGCGTTGCCATCATTAATATTCAACAAAATGCGTGTACCACATCGATGGATAGACACGAGATTGAAGATCACGAACTCATCGAAGGTGAGGTGACAGCCACTGGGAACAGCGCTCACCTTCTCGTTCCCAAACGATGACGTGGTGTAGACGTGAAGTGAAAATCGTCCGTACATCCGACATAAGCGAGTAATCCATGCACTACGCCTACAGGTATCGACTCCACCCGACCGACAGCCACCGAGAAAAGCTGGATTCTGGGATAAATACCTGTCGACAACTGTACAACCACGCACTCAACGAGCTCGAACAAATCCCCGACCAACTCCCTGGTCTGAAAGACTGATATGGCGAGCTGAGCGACCTGTACTCGACGGTCGCACAAGCTGTTGTGATGCGCATCGAAAACATTATTAAAGCCCTGTCCGACTCAAAAAGAACGGCTACAACGTCGGAAGTCTCAACTGGAAAGCACCCACCGAATTCAGGAGCTTCACGTGCGTTCAGTCTGGCTTCGAGTTCGATAATAAAAACGGTCAGACCGTCCTCTCACTCTCAGTTTCGAAACTCGCAGACAGTCCAGTCACAGTTCACCGCGAAATTCCCGAAGGTGTCACTGTCAAAGGGTATGTGTCAAGAAAGAGCGGACTGGTGACTGGTATGCCTCGTTCGCTGCCGAAGGCACAGACGAGCCCGAGAAACCGATAGTCCTACCCGTTGCGTCGGCATAGACTTGGAGATTCTCAAGTACTTCCACGACACAGATGGTCGTGCTGTCTGCTCCCTTGACCTGCAAGATGAACGGGGGCGACTCAAAGGCGAGCAGCGGTCGCTGTTTCTCTCGCGGAAACAACAAGGGTCGAACAACTGGCAGAAATAACGGTTGAAACTAGCTGAATGCCACCAGCAACTTAGACGAAAGCGCCACTGCCAGGACTTCTTGCACAAGCTCTCGAACTACTATGCCACCGAGTATGAGTTGGTGGTTGTCGAGGAATAAGACTTGGAGGTGAAGCCGATGCTAGAGTTAGCTGGAAACAGCCAGAACACGGCTTCTGCGGCACGGGATACGTTCACCACACTGATTAACTACAAATACAGGTGCGAGCGTGACGGGACGCACTTTGCCGAAGTCGAACCCGCTGGCACGACCAAGGAGTGCTTTTCGTGTGGTATTGTGTCTGATAAGCCGTTGTGAGTACGAGAGCACTCATCCCCCGCATGCGGGTTTGAATTGGAGATTGATAGAGACGCGAATGCTGCGCTCAACGTACTTTCCCATATCGCTAGGACTGGGGCAGTCCAAAGGTGTAACGCCCATCGAGACTGCGATCGCTGTGTTCACGTCGTCAGGAAGTTGTGGCGTCGTGGATGGAAAGCGTGTCGTCGAAACAGAACAGGACAGCAAGCCCCAACCCCACCCTCACCGGAGCCGCGCCAGCGGCTGAGTAGGGTGGGGTAGTTTACTGGTGACAAATCTGGGACTTAGCTTCGAATAAAACGTGCGAAACCACGATTGGGTATATTCGGACTCGCAGCTCCTCCATGGCATAGTTAGGCACTTTCAGAAACTGAGTGCATCTCGAATCCGAGTGAGAAATCCGGACTGCTCATCGGCGGTGACGTCCTTCCACAAGGTAAATGCTTGAATAGTATCGGCTTGCTCACTTGCAGCAGCTTCTTCACGATTTGGGGCAACGACAACAAGATGGATTTCGTAATGACCATAATATCCGAATTTCAATAAGTTTCGATCATGGAATGATGATACAAATGACTCGACACTTTCTGGCACTGCATCAGCGACTACAACAAATGTGAACTCAGTCCCGAAATGTTCTTCATCGGGATCGAGCCACGCAGAATCGTCCGCAAGGTCATGTCCAAGCGTAACAAATCGCTCAAAACTCTCAACACGTGGTCGCTCAACTTGAGTGACGAATACATGTTCATGCGTTTCATGATTCGCATAATCCAATGCTGGATGGAAAAAGTGCTTATGACTCTCAAGTCGCATCTCAGCGTACATACTGAATGTTTCTCCGTGGACCTGCTCATCCTGCGTGAGGTCATAATTGAACAATAGTCGATCAGAGACACGATCCAGATACTCATCATCCCATTCAGGTACTCCTGAAAGGTCGATATTAGCTTCCTCAGCTGCTTCAACTGGATCAAATGTATCTGAATCTGAATCCGAATTCGCATCCGTTGTCTCATCTGTTCCGGTGGTCATCTAATTATATCCCTAACAGAATGCGTGTGCGTATGCATGATATTACACCGTTGACTCAGTCCCACTCTCAGTAAGTGGTAGCCATTCATTTTGATCTTATCTCTCTAGTTAAAAAGAGAATCGGATGCGCAACTCGAATTGAATCCAGAGGGATTGCCTGTGTCGCTGTCTTGGTTATTTGCATCACTCAGTCCTCAGTGTTTGGATCATATGCAACAATATCGTCATCAATAGCCGGGGCACCGACAGCAAGGGCAATTACATTCTCCTCGGCATCATGGGAGTTGTATGCCCGCTGTGGACTCTCTGTATCAATTGTGAATAGTTCTCCTGGTCCTGCATGGCATCTGTTTCTGTTAATACCAATATTTGAGAGATCCGTCGCCGCGCTCAATCGACGGAGTTCACATGGTCGATCATCAACCGGAGTGACAGTCTCGGGGGTGACAACCTGATATCACATATCACTTACTCTGCACCAGCGCAAAAAAACCACACGGGCGATAGCACTTTTTATGACTCCCTCACATGGAGACAAGTATTTAATAATCATAAACAAAATTTATACTATATGAATACGGACAAGAATACCGAATCATGTGGGCGTTGTTCGATGTCAGCAGTTGTTGATGCAAGTATCGATACAACCGACCGCGATGGTCCATTCGATGACAACCGAATCGAGATTGATGATGAAACGCTACGAAAAGTATCACCGGCGGCGTGGCTTGGCAATCTCACAACAAAACTTGATTCGCTCGCATGGCGTTTCTTTGGCAACCGCAATAGAAAATAAGATATCGACTATCGTTTTGTGAGGCTTTCTGTCGCATATCTGGACATACTAGCGTAGTACTTTATATGCTCACACACATAGCTTACAATAGCGATGCAAGAAAGCGTCTCCGGATTCGAAGTTCGGGGAACATGGGGTGATGTTGTTGAACACGGTGAGCGAATAACCCGTGCACTCCGCGATGCAGATGTCGATGGTGAAGCATTTGACGAGTGGAATGAGTGGAGACCAAAATCTCATGAACGCCTCGGCGAGGATGTGAGTGAAAAAACGGCTGCACAAGCAAGCGTTAGTGAGGGGAAAGGTGAGCGTGCTGGAAAAGCCCCAGATGAGGACCTCCAAACAGCTGGGGAGATGCTGTCTGACTCCTATGATCATGTTGAGGCAGGCGAAAGTGACTCTGCAGTTGAACGGTGGTCCGATTCGCTTGAATACGTTGCACGAGCAGCTGACTCCGCAGGACGCCGGGCGTTACGTCGAGTTGAAGATACGGTTTATCAACGCGTGATGACTCAAATTGCACCATATTATTTTGATAATACACTCATTAGCGCCAATATTCAGAAAACAACCCGTGAAGAGGCTGATGTAGCGTTCATATTTGAGGTGAACATTAACGATGATGAACTCAAAACAGCTGTTAGTGATCGTCTCAGTGACTTTGATGATGAAGTCACTCGATGGCATGTCGACACTAAAAAACAAACTGAAACCGCAGAGGCTGCCGAAGGTGTTGAACCGCCGACACCCACTGCAAATCCGCCGAAATCAACCAATAATTAATCATCCATCGAAACCAGCCAATGTGTAGTTCTTTTGCTGATGTGAAGTGATGAATCGCTCAACCGACAATCGTTATTTATCTGAACCTCTAATAATTATCTATGAGCGAGGCGCCAGCGATGAGTGAGTTGTTGGATACTGACGACCCTGGATTTCAGCAGGTGTTGGCATGCGTTTTTGGGATACAACAACATGAGAGTCGAACATACCTTGTGTTACTTGAAAATCCAGAAAGTACTGTTGCAGAGCTCTCGGATGTACTTGAACGCGACCGAAGCAATGTCAATCGATCATTAACCACGCTGTTGGACAAAGGACTCGTAGAGCGTCAGCGTCGGTTACTTGATCCTGGTGGCTACGTATATCAATATACTGCGACAGAACTTCCAGAGGCAAAGTCACTACTTCATGATGCGCTTGATCAGTGGGCTGAAATTGTTCATCAAAGCATTGATGATTATGGTAACGACCATCCGCCGTCGTAATCTCCGGTGCGCTGCTCTAATCGCACCGAATATGATTGAATTCACACATTCATATAGATGAGTATCCAGAACAGACAGGTGTGATGATTACCCTTCCGTGAGCAATTGATGTGAATCAAGGGTCTGTCGAAGTTGTAACATGAAAATAATGAATCCGCCCTATCGGATTGAATAACCGGATAAAATTCTTATTTTTCCTTAATTTTGCGCTCTACACCGTCTTCTTTTTCACCACAGGGTTCAGTGAACTTCACAATGAGTCTTGAACTTAGTGCCGCTACCCCGGACATCCCCCCAGAGGCAACCGATGGTGTTTGGCTCGCGGACATCAAAACAGGAGAAACATACGCCCCATTCGAGGAAATCCGCTATACAAGCGATGAGGATAATTTACTCGAGGTACGTTATGCTGATCTCCCAACGTTTGAGGATTTCCAGGGACAGGGTCGTGGCGTCTGGCGGTATCATGCTGCTCTTCCGTTTGAAACCGGGGTCACCCTTCCTGAGGGCGACACGCCGCTTCATCGAGCACCCAGTATTCGAGATGCTGCTGGCGTTCGCTCATTGCGGATTAAACATGAGGGAATGAATCCGACTGGATCATTCAAAGACCGCGGTATGACCGTCGGTGTCCGAGTCGCAAAAGAACTCGGAGTCGGACGGCTTGCTTGTGCATCAACAGGGAATACATCTGCTGCACTTGCCGCATACGGTGCACGCGGGGGAATGCAGACACTCGTGTTGTTACCTGCTGGAAAAGTTGCCGCTGGAAAGATCGCCCAAGCCGCGCTTCATGATGCTCGCATCTTAGAGGTCGATGGCAACTTTGATGATTGTCTTGATATCGTTCAGGATCTTGCCCGACGTGGCGAGGTATATCTATTAAATTCACTGAACCCATTCCGACTTGAGGGACAGAAGACGATCGGGCTTGAAATTCTTGAACGATTCTATGAAGAGTATGGACGATTCCCCGATCGAATTATTCTTCCTGTCGGTAACGCCGGCAATACTTCAGCCCTGTATAAGGCATTCCGCGAGCTGGTCCAATCAGGAGCATTGAGACCAGATGAGGTTCCGAAACTGACAGGCGTCCAAGCAGCGGGGGCAGCACCGATGGTTGAGGCTGTCGAGCATGGGTGGTCAGGTATCGAACGCTGGGATGATGTCGAAACCCGAGCAACGGCGATTCGAATTGGAAATCCAGTCAACGCTCCGAAAGCACTCCCAGGGATTCGTGAAACCGGTGGTACGGCTATTGCTGTCACCGACGATGAGATAACCGTTGCTCAACGTGATCTTGCACGTGAGGGTATTGGCGTCGAGCCAGCATCTGCAGCCTCTGTGGCTGGTCTCAAGAAACTCCGTGGTCGAAGCCGCATCGACAGTGATGAAGATATTGTCTGTCTCACAACCGGGCATCTTCTGAAGGATCCCGATGAAGCATTCAAAGCCGGAGGTAATCCGGAATCCGTTGGTGGTGACACCGATGCCGTCTTAGAGCATATCGGCGCGAAGTGACAGTGCATTAACTGTTATATCGACCGCAATCAAAACGAAAGTGAGTATATATTTAGATATTATTTAGACGGTTGCAGTTATATCAACACCGATTGACCTGTACCTATCTGATATCATATTTAGACACTATTCGGATTGTTCAGCGTCTGAGATGCTATTTAGAGTTAAATACTGAATATCTATCATCCGTTCATCAGCAAGGATTCGTTCAGCAACATCGGTTGGAACGGGGTCATCAAGATTGTATATGGTGAGTGCCTCACTTCCCTTAACATTGCGTCGTGCATTGAACATTCCAGCGATATTGATCTCATGCTCACCGAGCACTGATCCAATAAATCCAATAACACCTGGCTTGTCAGCATTTCGCGCAACAAGCATCTTACCGTGTGGGACCGCGTCAACCCGATATCCATCGATTTTCACAATCCGAGGTTCACCCCCGGTAAACTGTGTGCCACTTACTGCGAGTTGATCGTCACCGTTGGTTACCTCAACAGTAACGAGACTTTGGAAGTCATCTGACTGCATACGCTTTGATTCCGTAACGTCAATCCCTCGTTCCTCAGCAATCCGCGGCGCGTTGACTGCATTCACCTGCCACTCTAATGGTTTAAATACCCCTTTGAGGGCTGAGGCAGTGACAAGTTCGACATCCTCATCTGCAATATCACCTTCATATGAAACTGATACTGATGAGATGCGCCCATCAAGTAATTGTGCAGCAATCTTTCCGGCTGTCTCTGCAAGGTCAATATATGGACGAATTCGTGGGAACACACTCTCATCGACCGATGGTGCATTAAGCGCGTTCATGACCGGTTCCTCAGCAAATGCAGCATCAACTTGATCCGCAATCGATGTAGCAACATTTTCTTGAGCTGCTTCGGTTGACGCACCGAGATGTGGTGTGACGACGACCCCATCGACATCGAGCAACGGGTTATCGGGTGCAATTGGTTCATCTGCAAAAACGTCCACAGCCGCACCATCAAGTATTCCATCGTCGACTGCTGCGGCAAGCGCGGGTTCATCAACGACACCGCCACGGGCACAGTTGATTAGATACCCACCATCCATTAATTCAAGCTCTGCAGTTGAGATCATCCCGGCCGTTTCAGATGTCAACGGAGTATGGACTGTCAAGAAATCTGCGCGTTCAAGACAGGTCTCAAGCTCGACAAGTTCAGCACCAAGTCGTGCGGCGCGGTCCTCACTAATATATGGATCATACGCAACAAGATCCATTCCAAGACTCTCAAGTCGCTTTGAAACCTCCTGTCCAACTCGACCAAGACCAACGACGCCCAGTGTTTTTCCATTTACCTCAGTACCGAGATATTCACTTTTCGCCCATTCGCCATTTCGCAAGCGAGCGTGTGCCTGTGGGATTGATCGTGCACCAGCGAAAGTCATTGCCACGGTATGCTCTGCTGCGGCGCGAACATTGCCTTCTGGAGCATTCGCGACAATGACTCCATGTTCAGTTGCGGCATCAATATCGATATTATCAACCCCAATTCCAGCTCGTCCGACAATAATTAAATCTGAGGCAGCCTCAAAAACAGCTTCATCGACGTCAGTTCCGGATCGAACGATGAGTGCATTAACATCCGTAACCGCGTCTAACAGCGCTTCGCCTTCGACGTCGTAGGCCGTATCGACGCCATGACCAGCGGCTTGAAGCCGCTCAAGTCCAGCATCATCGATCGGATCTGTAACAAGTACCTGCATATGCATAATCACATCCTCGGTCTTGGGTTAAACGTTTCTTCATCGGCGTATACAACTATCTGTGGATTGTTATGTATACACGTAGTCTGAATTAATACAAAGTCGAAATATCCATGTGATACTGTATATTCTATATTATGTTCTGATCGGTATCATAGCTGTCCACACTCTATCAGTGAGCAGGGCGAACGCTAGGCTCAAATCATTGCCTATCAACATTTCAGTATGCGACTCATCGCTTTCGACTTTGATGGGACTCTCTCGGATTCAGAAATGACAGTTCTTCTCGGCGATCGATGTGGTGTTGCTGATGAGATGACATCAATCACAGATCGTGCGATGAATGATAAACTCTCATACGCACAGAGCCTCCGAAAGCGCGCCGCACTGTTGGAAGGACTTGATGATAAAGAAGCCGACAGCGCATTTGATGCTGTTCAACTTCGACCAGGTGCTGGCATCTTGATTGACCGACTTCGCGATGCTGGTCATCACGTTGCCATCTTTACCGGTGGATTCGAACGTGGTGTTGAACGGGCATTGACGAAAGCAGACACTACTGTTGACACAGTTGTCGCCAACCGGCTTCCAATATCTGATGATCAACTCACCGGGACAGTTGAGGGACCACTCATTGAAGGAACGAAGGATGATGCACTTCTATCGCTTGCCACAGACTGTGATATCTCGGCTGATCGAACAATTGCGATTGGTGATGGAGCGAATGACCTCCCGATGCTTGAGGTAGCTAATCTTGCTGTTGGATTTGTTCCAAAGAGTGCTGTCCGTCCAACATGCGATGTTGTTGTCGCCTCGATGGACCGACTTGAATATGTTTTTGAGGGCTATAATATACTGTAAACGCCAAATTACGATTACAGATGCACATTCTAGATATATCTATCTCACCCGGCACCATCGACTTGAATACGCCCTGTTAATCGAGTTAGTCATTACCAGTATTGCCATCAGCCGTATCGTCTAGTGTTTTAGAGTCTGCATCAACGTCACCCAGAAGCTCACATGTTCCATCAAGACACCGCTGTCCTTGTGACGTCTTGAATACCGGTAGCCCACAGGGACACGTATCAACAACGACACCTGTAGGAATTGCAAAAGCACTCTCGCACGTCGGATACCCGCTACACCCTACAAGTAGCCGACCTCTACGACGAATAATCTGCATCGGTGATCCGCAGTCTGGGCATGTCCACTCATCCTCAAATCTCTCCCGTACAGCATCGTCAAGCGACTCACAGTTACGATCAAGACAAATCCTAAATCGCTCCCCAGCAGTCACTTCAATCATCGGCAATCCACAGGTCTCACAGGATTCATCCTGTACAGTCGCACCCGTTGGTAGTGGATATTTAATATCAGAATCGGTCCCAAAGATGATATCGCTAGTCTGTATGAGTGATTCCCCAGTCTTCGGATGTGTCCCGACTGGTGTGCCTGCCTCAGTCGCCGGATACTCTGCGCGACCAGTGACTTCGTGTCCAATGATACGCAGGACCTGTTCACCTGCTCTTGCGGTGATCCCAAATCCGCCTGCATCACATTCGACTGTAATTGAGTCGGATCGCGTGAGCCATGCAACGGGTTGATATCCATCAGTATCATGAACAAGAACAGTTCGATCAGGTTTGATAATTACTATGACACGTCCACGCTCTGTCTGATCATTTGCTGATTCAAACGTTATTGTGCAATCACCAGCAAAAACCCGAATTGTTTCTGACATACCGGTGTTGGCTGCCAGTTATTACATAAACGTTTGCGCGAATTTATTTGAATCAAAAGGGATGAAATAGTGTTCTAATTTCGTCTGTGAGTATACTCCACGCTATTAATTGGAGGTTACTGATACTGCTCGTTGTGCACGGACCGGATGCAACGGCTCTGCTGGAAATGTTATTTCGATCATAAATTCTAGTGTCTCGGTATCTGCACCGAACACTCCAACCGGAACTGTCGTTGCGTCACCCAGATACGTTTCTGTTGATATCATCTCAATCTCATTGACCGTAATGCGAATGCCGACATACGCACCACCGCCAACATTTCTGATTGTGACCTCACAAAGTTCATTTGTGCCACGAACAATCTGATCAGGGAGTGATTCCCATCTCACATCGATGTTCGGAAACTCCCGTGCATTTATTACAACCTGTTTTGCAACGCCCTCAGTGAGCCCCGCACGTTCAAGCTCTATCACTCCAGCCTCAATGACATCTGATGGGCTGTGCAATCCACCAGTTGCAAGTTTGCTGGCTCGTGTTGCCCCAATTCCATCGATAGCAGTGAGTGCAACAGCATCCCGGGAAACCCCATGTTCTACTCGCGCTGCGACACGTCGTGCTAGATTCGCCGCTCGTGGTCCTGTGAAAGAATCAAGAAACTCTCGAAGCGCTGAGAGTAGTCGCCGGGCGTTCTGTCGAATAATCCATGCATCTGAGCGAAGATCTGCAGGTGTTGCTCCATTCATACCAGCATACAGGATTGCAAGCACCTTTCGTGACCCATCCTCAAGCTCGGTTGAAATTGACGCATCTGATAGAACCCCGTCGATGGCGTCAGACTCTGATTGTCGAGCTGAGACGGCATGAAACTCACCCGCAGCAGCGACAGTCTCAAGAATCCCAGCTGCGGTGAGTGTCTCACGGTCACAAAGCGTGCTAAATCGCTCTGCGGTTTGCAATCGTAGATAATACTTCGAAGTAAGCCGTCCTAAAGTCGTTCCACTGACAGCAAGGTCATCATCCATTTCCACGAATCCTCGGCTGACGAGCGATTCAAGCGTTGATCGCATACGCTCTTTGAGCGTGTTGAAATCATACGCATTAGGGTTTGATTTAGCCCGGCGATAGTAGAATGTCGTCTCAAGCCATGTGAGGATATCATCAAGATCTTCGATCGTCCCCATTGCAATCTCAGCGTTGAGATGTGAATCAAGATCTTCAGCAAGTCGAGATTCGATTTCTTTTCCTTCCTCAAGCAGCCGACGATATTTCTCAGCCTCCGAGCGATCACAGACAACCCACCCGTATCCGACATCGTCGTAACTGGGTCGGCCTGCTCGTCCAAGCATCTGTAGTACATCAAGTGGCGAGATATCGACTTCTCCCTCAAGTGGATCATGATACTTTGTATCCCTGATAACAACACACCGTGCCGGGAGATTCACACCCCATGCCAGCGTTGATGTTGAAAAAAGTAACTGAATTTTTCCAGATTTAAACCATGACTCAATACGGTCACGATCATCTTTTGCAAGTCCAGCATGATGGAACCCCACCCCGTCAGGAACTGCTTTACTCAGTGCATCATTCTCTAATTTCTTAGCATTCGTGTGGAAGTCATAATCGCCACGGGCACCCATCGGAATATCTCGCTGTGCAATCTCATCTCGTGCCTTTCCAGCCGCCTGAACTGCATCCTGTCGTGATGAGACGAACACCAGTGCTTGCCCATCGTCACGAAGGTGTTCTTCGGCACAATCAAGTGCTCGATAGAGTCGTCGATACTTATCTGCAAATGTATTGTCACCGTGTGTATACTGCTGAATTCTGGTATGTAACTTCACCGGGCGATAATCTTCTCCAAATTGAAATGTTGTTGATGATGATGCATCAAGCCATCCAGCAATATCCTCAATATTAGACATTGTCGCTGAAAGTGCAACGATTCTGGGATCACAAAGCCGACGTAGCCGCGAAACTGTGACCTCTAATACACCACCCCGCGTATCAGAGTCAAGTAGATGAACCTCATCAATGACACAACAGTCGATATCAGTAATAAATGAGTAGCGTGCGGAATCGTGTTTTCGTGTCGCTGAATCGGTTTTTTCGGGGGTCATGACAAGGATATCAGCCCGCTCAGCTCGTCGAGTGTTGAGCTCGCGTTCGCCGGTCACAACATACACTGAATATCCAAGTGACTCAAAGCGGTCCCACTCCGATTCTTTCTCATTTGTCAGCGCTCGCAACGGAGCAATGAACAATGCTGTGCCGTCACGACGCAAAGCTCGACATATTGCTAGTTCTGCGAGGGCAGTCTTTCCGCTTGCTGTTGGTGCAGCAACAACGACATTCGAGTCATTCTGAAGAATCTTCGGTGCCGCCTCTTCTTGCATCTGGTTGAACTCATCAAAGCTGAATGCATCAGCAAATTCTGGGACAACATCTGCTACTTTCACACATTACTCCCCCAATTTGAAATCCATCTCCTATCACGCATGTGTCGGTGTTTAATACGACAGCGTCGGCATTTGTTTTGATAGCGACGAACACAGTCGTGTGTGGATTTGTACTTATATCTATGCTCTTGATTCTGCGTGCACCACGCTCGATTGAGCTGACACCGGAACCAATCTGGATGCTGAGATTGGCAGTTGTATCTATCGCCATGTTTGCAGCGTATATCGCAATTACCGCTGATTAGCAGACCTGGAACGAATAGACTCACAGCATCTATCGAGTCCCCAAGCGAAAAGACGTTTCTTCTTCACTGTAGTCAAATAGATTATCTGCTGTATCAAAAAATAGTTTCAACTTTCTGATCTTATACTAATAACTGTATCGTGAGTCCCACACAAGTAAACACAGCCAGTCTTTTGACTCCGTATTAATCATTTTATCTGGCTTTGTCTGTGTCTGATTTTTGTGTAGATGTGCAATTAATGAGTAACTGGTCACAGGGCGATTGCAACAGAGATAGAAGCCTACTGGAACAACATAGAAATAGACATAAATGGAAGGGACATTTATCGATGGAACTGTTCACGTCGGCGCGGACGCTAAACAACGGTTTCATGATGCCCGCGGATACGGGCGTATGCGCGACGGTAAGGAGGTCGAACTCGCTCCTGTTGAGGCGGCGCACTTGCTTGCCCGTGGCGATCTTGAGGAAATTATCATCGATACATCCTCACATTCGGATGACGCACCCTCAACCAGTCAGATACACCCCGGATTAGATACGGTTGACTCTGATACTTCTGAGATTTATTCAACTGATGACTCATCGACATATCACGTTGGATTTCGAGGATTTCTGATATACACAGGCATGGCTCGCCAGTTTGCTGTGTACAAGGACCTTCGTGACCGCGGATTCTATCTTTCGCCTGCTCGCCCGTCATGGCCCGGTGTTGACTCAGCGACCGACAATCAGAGTGACTTCATCGTGTATCCACGTGGGATGGGACCGTACGATGGCGAAATCGCTCATCGAATTCGCGTTATTGGTGAGCGAGAGAAAGTGAAAATCTCGACTCTCGGTAATATTGTTCTCGCAGTCGTTGATGAGGATGGCGAGTTAACATATTTTGAGACTAACTCTGGGTCGGCATTTCATGATCTTATCTCTCAGGAAGTAAATGAGTCAGATTCCGACGATGGTGGCATAAATAAGATTGCTAATGAACCTACAGCACAGGACCAGTCATCACTCCCAACAGATGTCAGCGTTGATGTGGTTAATGACCGTGTTGTGTGCTATGATGCTACGACCTCATTGTATGAGCAAAATTTCTATGGACAGCGACTCTTCGGTCGGAATGCGGATACAGGACCGCTCCAATTTTCACTTATTGAAGCCGCATATCTCGCTCAACAAGGTGTGATTGCGGTCGATACAGCCACCCTCGTTGCTATTGGACGCGATGTCGAAGGCGATCGATTTGACCAGCGTCTTCGCGTGTATGCAGCATTAAGACATCATCATACCGTTCCGAAGAGTGGGTTTAAATTTGGGGCAGACTTCCGCGTTTATACGACGTTCGAAGAGATTGATTCACTCGACCATTCAACAGACCTTGTCCGCGTCTGTCAAACCAACATGAAAATATATCCTCGTGACTTATCACTTGATATCAGATTGGCTGGCGGGGTTCGGAAGCGAATGGTTTTTGCGCTCACCCCAGCCAACGGCGATATACACTGGCTTTCGGTAGCCCGACTTACTTTATGACACGCGATACTGACGATATCACTAACGCTGACGCTGATCCCGAGTCTAATACTGATACTAATATGCACACAGGCTCCAATGATGAGACTCCTAGTGAAGCGACTTCGTCGACAATTACAGCCACAGTAGTCTCTGATGGCGGCACAGCAGGCGCTGAGGGTGCTGATGACGTTACACTCGATCCATGGGGATCTTCAGCCGTCTCAGATTATGAAAAACTGTTTACAGAGTTCGGTATCGAGACCTTTGATGACGTTCTTCCGTCTGTTCCAAACCCACATTATCTCATGCGTCGAGGGGTCGTATTTGGACATCGCGAGTATGGTCCTGTTGCTGAAGCGTTACGGAATAATGACCCTGCTGCTGCCCTTTCAGGATTCATGCCTACCGGTGATCCCCATATCGGACACAAACTTGTCTTTGATGAAATCATCTGGCATCAACAGCGCGGTGCGGACGCCTATGCGCTTATTGCAGATCTTGAAGCACATGCCGCCCGTGGACTAACTTGGAGTGAGATCGACGAGCATGCGCGTAATTATCTTTTAAGCCTTCTTGCGCTTGGATTCGATCCTGAATCAGGTGAAATTTATCGACAGTCTGAGAATCGAAAACTACAGAACTTTGCCTTCGAACTTGGGTCAAAAGCAAATTTCTCCGAATTTGAGGGTATCTATGGATTCGATAGTGAAACAAACGTTGCATATATGCAATCAGTCATCACACAGATGGCTGATATTCTGTATCCACAACTTGAAGAACCAAAGCCAACGGTCATTCCAGTCGGTCCAGATCAGGATCCACATGTCCGGTTTGCTCGCGACCTTGCTGCTCGTATGCGATTTTTCAAAGTTACTGAAGCATATGCAAGCTTTGAACTCACAGACTCTGAACGAGAACTTGTCACTGCTGTCTATGACGAACGTGAACTGTACGCCGAGGACGCGTCTCGACCGCGGTGTGCAGAGGCAGCCACGTGGCTCACCGATCATCTGATGATTTCTACAGGTGAGAGTGGAGAACGTGTCGAAGGCAGTGAGAATACTCAGGACGGTGATACGCATATCTCAATTGATACAGTTGGTATAGTAGTCCCCGATACTGTTGTCGAATCAACTATTGAAAAACTTGAAAACGCCGGTATGGAACCACTTCGCCCACGTGTTCGGTTTCTGGATGCTAATGCAACTGATGAAGCGTTTGATGCTCTCATTACAGCGATCGAGGGTGAGAAACGACGGTATGATGAACATATCGACGCTTTTGAGCTTAGTGCTGCCGATGCAACTGAGTTAGCTCGTGAGGTTGAGACCAATCACGGTGGCTATGGATTTGTGGCACCGTCATCGACGTATCATCGATTCATGACAGGACTTACCGGTGGAAAGATGTCCTCGTCTGTGCCGGCATCACACATCTCGCTTCTTGATGACCCTGAGAAAGGATATGAGAAGGTAAAAGCAGCGACGACCGGTGGTCGGGAGACAGCAGAAAAACAGCGTGAACTTGGTGGTAAGGCTGATGAATGCCCTGTCTATGAATTATTTGCGTATCTACTTGCGAACGATGATGATTTACTTGTAACAGAGGTGTACGACGAGTGTGTGTCTGGAGACCGCCTTTGTGGTAACTGCAAAGAGCAGGCAGCTGAGTTGATGCAGGCGTTCCTTGAAGAACATCAAGAAAAGCGAAAAGAGGTACAGTCATTACTTGACGATCTTGATATCTCACTGACGTCTGATCGACGAAGTATAGCACCGGGTGATACCACCGACACCGACTCGACAGATAACGAAGATAATTAGATTATTTGCTATCAGTAATATTATTTATCGATTATGAATACCGATATCATTCAGTAGTGAATATCACTCCGAATAATATCAACTGAGCAGAGATTGAATTGTTACCCAATCCATATACTGGTCCTGTGCTTCGGAACTGCTAACTAGCGTCCGACCAGTAAACTGGATAACAAGCGGACGCGACAGAGACGATTATGAGTATACAACTTCCTGACCCACAGCTTGCAATTCTCACGACTGCAAGTGCGACCACTGAGACTTCAATTGAGCAGCTCGCGGATGAGACCGACTTAAATCCAACAACAGCAACACAAGCTGCGTTTGAACTTCGCGATGCTGAGTTGCTTACAATCACTGAGACTGAGACAACTCTCTATGAGCTGACAAACGAAGGACGAGAGTATCTCGCCGATGGGCTTCCGGAAATTCGGCTTTATCAAGCGGCGACTGAGATTGATGCTGATGATGCTCCGGTGTCACTTGGATCGGTGATTCAATCAGCAGATCTTGACGATCCTGAGATTGATATTGCGCTGGCGAACTTTGCGCGTAAATCGTATGGATCGATTACTGATGGTGAAATCACTGCCGCACAATCAATTGATCCGAACAGTGACTCAGAGGCGACTGCACTAGCTCATATTGACTCCAATACCGATGCCGGCAAATCTGGGGAGACTGCTCGCGTCGATTCTGATAGCATCGCCGATGTTGATGACTCCGTTGTTGAACAACTCGTTACTCGCAATCTACTCACACGATATACAGAGACGACGCGGACAGTCTCACTCACTGACGCGGGTGTCACCGCCCTGATGGAGGGCGTTGAATCAGTCGAAACGGTTGATCGGCTAACACCTGAACTGATTATGTCTGGTGAGTGGCGCGATGCTGAATTTGCCGAATATAATGTTGAGGCGGACGCTCCTGATGTCCAGAACGGCAAAATACATATTCTTAGACAGACAGCAGAACGTGTTCGAGATGTACTTGTTGGAATGGGCTTTGAGGAAATGGATGGACCACACGCGGATGCGGACTTCTGGATTAATGATTGCCTTTTCATGCCTCAAGATCACCCAGCCCGAACGCACTGGGATCGATTTGCGCTTGATGTCCCACCAATCGATGATCTTCCGACAGATCTTGTTGAAACTGTTGAGTCAGCTCACCGTGATGGCGTTGGTTCTGACGGTGATGGATATCACTCACCGTGGGATGAAGACTTTGCACGGGCGATTGCACTCCGTGGACACACCACATCATTATCAATGCGATATCTCTCCGGTACTGAAATCGGAGAATTTGAACCCCCACAACGGTATTTCTCAGTCGAGAAAGTCTATCGAAATGATACTCTTGACGCAACACACCTTCTTGAGTTCTTCCAGATCGAAGGATGGGTTATGGCTGAAGACCTCTCTGTTCGTGATTTAATGGGTACATTTGTTGAATTCTATGAACAGTTTGGAATCACCGATGTTCAGTTCAAACCACATTATAACCCGTATACGGAACCATCGTTTGAGCTCTTTGGGCAACATCCAAAAACGGGTGAACTGATTGAAATTGGCAATTCTGGTATGTTTCGAACGGAAGTCCTCGACCCACTTGGTGTTGAGTGTGATGTAATGGCGTGGGGACTAGCACTTGAACGACTTGCAATGTTGACCACTGGTGCTGAGGATATCCGGGATCTTCATGGGACTCTTGCTGATCTTGAATTCCTTCGCAACGCGGAGGTGACGTATTAATGCCGGTTGTCGATATCGATATGGATGAACTTAGGAGGCTTACCGGTCATGACGAAAAATCAGATTCGGAATTCAAATCTGACCTCTTTGCACTGGGGCTTGAATTCGAAGGTAAAACGGAATCAGATCTTCTTCAATTCGAATTTGGTCCCGATCGTCTTGATCGCCTTTCTGTTGAGGGGGTTGCACGATCGCTACGATATCACTATGGTGACGATCGTGGTATCGCGGTTCCATCAACAAATAATCCTGAATTCCAATTTATTGTCTCTGATGATGTTCCCGACAGCCGACCCTACGTTACTGGTGCTGTCGCCCGCGGGATTAATCTCGATCAGCGTGCACTTGATTCATTGATTCAATTACAGGAGAAACTACACGCAACAATAGGACGAAAGCGTACAAAAGGGGCGATTGGGATCCATGATCTTACCATGCTGAAAGGGCGTACACTTGATGATAGCGGTCTCGATCTTTCCGGGGGAGCCGGAGGCGGGATGATCGATACCGCCACTGATTCCAGACCCACTGCTGATCGTGCATCAGAGACTTCTGCCTCTGACTCTCCCACACATTCGATCACCTACACTGGTATCGAACCAACAGGCGATACGTTCGTGCCGCTCGACTCAAACCGTGAGCTGACGCCAGCTGCGGTGCTTGATGAACATCCAACAGGCGAAACATATGCAGATATTGTCACAGATTATGACCGATACCCAGCCATCTATGATGAGCTTGGACTGTTTTCATTCCCGCCGGTCATCAACGGTCGTCGAACAGAAGTCTCAGCTAACTCGCGGGATCTCCTGATTGAACTAACCGGAACTGATCAGTGGACAATTGACCGGATGTGTACGATCATTTGTTATGCACTCAAAGCACGCGGTGCGACAATCGAGTCTGTCGATGTTGAATATCCTGATCGGGCTCTTACTCGACCTGACCTCACCGTTGACACAAAGCACATTTCACATGACCGTATCGAGACAATTCTTGGAGTCTCATTTGACACAGCCGAAGTTATTGAACTATTCGAACGTGCTGGACTTGCGGCGACGACCACAGATGATACCACTGCCACTGATACCGCTACTCCAGCGGTAACCTCGGACCGCGACATCGACATTTCTGATGAGTCTCCTGTATACGCTGTTTCAATCCCTCCATACCGCGTTGATGTGCTTCACCCACTCGATTTGGTTGATGATGTTGGTCGTGCGTATGGCTTCGATAATCTTGAGCCGCGATATCCCGATATCGGGACCGTTGGTGGGAGACATGAACGATCTCGACTAGAAACAGTAACGCGAACAGCACTAACAGGACTTGGATTTGAGGATCTATTAAATTTCCATCTGACAAATAAGCCTGCAGTATATGACCGCATGCAGATGAGTCCACTTTCAGCTACTAAATTTGACTCAGCGAATGATGACATAACGCTTGGCTCAGCACCACCTGCTGAGATAACGGATCCATATAGCGGCGATTACACTATTCTTCGACCATGGATTCTCCCATCGCTTATTCAGGTTCTTGAGAATAACACACATCGTGCGTACCCACAGGACCTATCGGAGGTTGGGTTCGTTGCCAATCATGATGATAGTGTCAATACACGTGTTGCCGAACGCCGTCATGTTGCAGGCGCTGTTGCACGTCATGACGCAACCTATGAAGATGCCAAAGCACCGCTTCAAGCATTGTGTCGTGATTTTGATGTTGAACTTCAGACACCCCCAACGACACATCCGTCATTTATCGATGGGCGGACAGCAGCCATCATGATTGACGGTAACTCAATAGGCGTCATTGGTGAGGTACATCCTGAAGTGCTCGTTGAACATGACCTTGCAGTCCCTGTGGCTGCATTTGAGTTTGAACTCACAGCGCTCGGCGCAAACATGTCGGAGCTTCCTGACTCAGAACACATCGAATAACCTACTTACTGCCATCTTGCTCGACTTGGCTGTACTGAATCCCATCTATACGTTACCGATAATATCGTATCAGTACAGTAGAGACAGTATTGAGTATACATGCTCTTGTCTGTAGACTTTGGTTCTCTTGATTCTGTATAATCGAGTGACTTAACACGCCTCCCGCCGGTATTATTGTTTGGTAATGCCGAGCGGAGAATACGACCCCGACGCTGTCGAGACCAAGTGGCAAGATCGCTGGGTCGACGAGGAGACCTATAAATATGCATCTGCCACCGTCAGTGCCTCTGAATCTGGCTTTGACCCACATCTGGCGTCTGAGTCAAAGCCCGAGTCCGAAGCAGCTAATAACTCAGTTGAGGGACCACATGTAGCTACTGAAACTGATCCTGACACTGCATTCTCAATTGACTCTCCACCACCAACGGTATCAGGTAGTCTTCACTGGGGACATGTCTATGGGTTTACGCTGCAGGATTTCGTGGCACGATTTAGACGAATGCGTGATTCAGATGTGTTCTTCCCGTTCGGATATGACGATAACGGGATTGCCTCTGAACGACTTGCTGAGGATGAACTTGACGTCCGTCATCAAGAGTATGAACGTCGCGAATTCCAGCAGATGACTCGAGAGGTATGCCAGCAATATGAATCTGAGTTCACTGAAAAGATGCAACAACTGGGCATCTCTATTGACTGGAATCAGACGTATCAAACAATCTCACCGAATGCAAAACGGACGTCACAACTATCATTTATTGATTTATACGAACAGGGTCGTGAATATCGCAAACGCGCTCCGACTATTTGGTGTCCTGAGTGTGAAACAGCGATCTCACAAGTCGAAACGGAAGATGACGAACAACCAAGTCATTTCCACGACATTGCATTCGATCTTATCGACGACTCTACAGCCGACTCTGCAGATACTACAGGCACATTTACAATATCAACCACGCGCCCTGAGTTGTTACCTGCGTGTGTGGCAATCTTCGTTCATCCTGACGATGATGACAAACAGGATCTCGTCGGTGCTGATGCCCGTGTGCCTCTTTTCGATCAAAGAGTCCCGATAATCGCAGATGAACGCGTCGAGATGGAAACTGGGTCAGGAATCGTGATGTGTTGTACCTTTGGTGACCAGACAGATATTGAGTGGTACCAAGCACATGGTCTTGACCTTCGTATTGCTATTGACGAATCAGGGACAATGACGGATGTTGCGGGCTCATACAGTGGTCTTGACTCAACTGAAGCTCGTGAATCGATCGTCTCTGACCTTGCAAATACTGATGCACTCTTAGATCGTCGAGAAATTACACATACAGTAAATGTGCATGAACGCTGTGGGACGAATATTGAGTTTCTTGTCAAAGACCAGTGGTATGTTAAATTACTAGACAAAAGAGATGAATATCTCACCGCTGGTCGGGAGATGGAGTGGTATCCCCAGAAGATGTTCACACGATATAAAAACTGGATTGAGGGTCTTGAATGGGACTGGGCTATCTCTCGGCAACGCTCTTCAGGCATTCCGTTCCCTGTCTGGTATTGTGATTCATGTGAACATGTTGTTGTTGCTGAAAAAGAATCATTACCCGTTGATCCGCTCAGTGATGACCCTCCAATAGAATCATGTCCTGAATGTGATCATGACACCTTCGTTCCCGAAAATGACGTCTTTGACACGTGGGCAACCTCATCGCTCACACCACTCATCAACGCCGGTTGGGATTGGAATGATGATGTCGAGACTATCGAATTTGACAATCCGTCATTATACCCATTTAATCTTCGCCCACAGGGACATGACATTATCTCATTTTGGCTCTTCCACACCGTCGTTAAGTGTTATGAACACACCGGACAGGTTCCTTTCGATAGTGTGATGATCAATGGAATGGTTCTTGATGAAAATCGTGAGAAAATGTCGAAATCAAAAGGAAATGTAATCGCCCCTGATGAGGTTGTTACAGAATATCCTGTTGATGCTGCGCGATACTGGACGGCTGGATCCGCGGTAGGTGATGACCTTCCATATTCAGAAAAAGGCATTCGTGCTGGTGAGAAACTGCTTCGAAAATTATGGAATGCATCAAAACTTGTTGAAAATCTCACCGCCGACGCACCCGACCCTGCAACGATGTCTCACACTGATCTTGAAGCGATTGATCGGTGGCTTCTCGCTCGAATCGATACTGAAATCAATCGCCTTACCGAAAAATTCGAATCACGCGAATTCTCAAAAGCTCGAGACGGTCTTCGCAGCGTCTTCTGGCATACATTTTGTGATGATTACCTTGAAATTGCAAAACAACGAATCCGAGAAGGCAACACTAGCGATGCTGCCGCTGCATATACATTGACAGTCGCACATCGTCGGTTTCTCAAACTTTTCGCCCCAATCCTTGCACACGCAAGCGAGGAACTGTGGCACGATATGTATGTCACACAACCCGCTTCCGAAGCAGACGAGGCTTCGAGCACAAGTATTCACCGCCAGTCATGGCCGAAACCACTTGGTATTGATGCTGACGTTGATGCCGGTGAAGCAGCGATGTCGGTTGTTGGTGCGCTTCGAAAATACAAAAGTAACGCACAACTTTCGATGAATTCGGCACTTGATCGAGTTCTTGTATGGGGAAATATCGACGGTTTTGAGTCTGATATTGCGGATGTCATGCATGTTGAAACAATTGAATCACTCAATGAACGACCATCAATTGAATCCGTTGTTACTGGCGTTGATCTTGAGTACTCGCTTGTTGGTCCTGCCTTTGGCAATGCCGTTTCGGATATTGAGTCGGCTATTGAATCAGGAGAGTATGAAGTCGTCAATGGTAATCTCCATGCGGGGGATATAACGCTTGATCCTGAGATGTTCACTATCGAAAAACGTAGACAATATACTGGTAGCGGCGAGATGCTTGATCTTGATAATGATGATGTAACTGTCATCGTTCAGCATGGTTGAATCAAAATCTAAATCTACTCGCCAAAAATCTTCATCAACCAATCTCTATTATTAGTCCCGTTTGATCCCATGTTACCATTCAAATAAACACTCCACAAAGACCATACTCTCACTGACAATTTATATAGAATGTAACTGTGTACCTTCGTCCGGCTAAAACTAGTTTCATAAATTATAGATCTGCACCAATGGCTGACTCGATTGAATCAAATCCATCATCCTTGAGCAATTGGAGCAACCCTGCATTAATATCACGAGCAAGTGTCGGTCCCTGATACACTAACCCAGTATATAACTGCACGAGGCTTGCACCCGCTCGAATCTTTGCGTATGCCCCTGCTGCGTCACTTACTCCACCAACACCAATAATAGGAACATCTGTCCGCTCTGCAACGGCTCGCACTAATCTTGTTGCTTGATCTTCGAGTGGTGCACCTGAAAGTCCTCCACGCTCTCCTTGCTTGACGGATTCAAGACTCTCAGGACGCTCTGTAGTCGTATTGGTCGTTATCACCCCATCAAGATTAAATATATCAACAAGATCCATAACATCTTCAACTGCACCGAAAGAGAGTTCTGGTGCAAGCTTCACTAACACCGTTTCTGCGCCAGCATCGGTGAGTGCATCTATAATCCTGCTGAGCGAATCACGCTGTTGTAGCTCCTGCATTCCCTCACTGTTTGGACATGATACGTTGACTGCAACATAATCGGCACCTTCTGCGATCTGTTTATATGTATACTGATAATCTGCTGGCGCCTCGTCAGTTGGTGTTGATTCCGATAGTGCAATATTCACACCAATTGGACCATCGTAATCAATCTCACGCCGATGATTGGACAATCGCTCACCAATCACATCTGCACCGTGATTATTCAACCCCATCCGATTAATCAATGCTTCATCCTCTACCAGCCGAAACATCCGAGGACGTCCATTTCCTGACTGTGCTACAGCAGTAACCCCACCCACCTCTACATGTCCGAATCCAAGCGCTCCAAGAATACTAGGCAACTCAGCGTTTTTATCAAATCCAGCTGCGACACCTACAGGATTATCAAATGACTGCCCAAACGCTTCAACTTGGAGACGATCGTTATCAACCCGAAACTGATTGCTAAAACCACGTTCAATTGGTGTCTGCTGGACAGTCTCTAACCCAGTGTGGACAAGCCGATGGGCTGTTTCTGGTGGTAGCGCAAATAACACTGGTCGAAACGCGCGATAAAGCTGTCTAATTACCACCTCGGACACCCCAACAGAATATTCGAATGCAGATACGAATCTACGAATACGTGTAAATACATATGAAACTCTATAGACCTCATTAGTTATTCAAAAATCGTGTTCAACTGATTCTGGGTTGGCCTTTTGAATGATGATCTTCCCATCTCGGACCCGCACGAATACCTCATCACCAATCTCCATCCCAGCAACGGTGAGCTCATCCTCATGTAGATTTACATGAACATTATGATACTCGCCATTTTCATCTTTCGCGCCACTTGGGCTAAGCTTCTTTTTCCGGACCATCGCGGGTATCTACGCTGAGACTCACCGTAGCGCATACATAAGTGTTGTTTATACACGATGAAAATATCTCTACATGCAGGTGACAAATCTGAGCTATCCGAAACCGGATCTATTTTCTGGCTAAACCCTTCTGTGGCTCATCACTTCTTGACCTATATGAGCAATCCAGACCCGCTGTCATACTATATTCACATAGCTAAGGCGGAGTAAACGAACCAGCCATGTTCTCACCTATTATTTATCATCGACGAATAAAATCATCAGACAAGCAAGACATATACTGATATTATGAGGAGTATCTGTTTTACTAATATCGAAGTACTGTACTGCTGCTTGATATGACTAACAACGATCTATAAACTGTTGCGCGGTCGGAGGCCGACACATCATCCCTCGCATTGGACGGTCGGTCAGATCGGGTAATAACCGCGCATTATCAACTCATTGGAGGGCACTCAAATGCATATCGACACTCATGCACGCAGAAATACACGAGGTAATCGACTCTATCCTATTATCACCAACATTACCGATCAAATACACTGATCGTATGATTCATAAAAAAGCCTACTCACCACAGTTATCACGTGTGTGCGCACCCATTCACTCACTCAAGATGCTCAATCTCTTGCTTTGAAACATTTCCTTTGGTGACTGTTGATATCTCACCTTCCATCCAATCAGGCTTATCATTGGGTGCATCGTCCATCCATGCCCATGCATGATAGACGTGTATACGATCTGTCCCACGTTCAAGCAATCTGATTTTTGTTGGATTACTCTTAGCTGCAGACTCGTTTTCATACTCATCATATCCTTCCAGTCGCCGTGCAGCCTTCAACGCTGCCTGCCTTGGCATTCGTCCAGTAAACTGTCGGGTCTTTTCACCATCTTCGAGCATCACGAAATTTCTTTTTCCGTCTTCACGTACCATGGTCACGTACCCTATGTCACGCGAGCACACAATATAATATAAATATATCGGCGTAAATTCGCTCTGTAACACGGTTTTCACTGTCATACCGTCTAATTATAACAACATTGTATCAAAATTATACAATGAAAAAATAAAATCATACTTGCAGTGAATCTGCAATAGTAATGCGTTATATGGATGCGTGGTGTGAAACCGTATGACGGGACGGTGTTAGTTCGACGAGTTTTTATGTTCGACTACCATTGCTTGTAATACGCGGAAACGTACCAGGTCTCCTGGTACTGACCCTGTTGGCAGAGATGGTCTGCTCAACTAGGTTCTCTCCGACGACGCTTGGATCTGACAACGCAATGATGTCGATGGACTTATACCATTCTATCCATTACGTTCTGATCCGAAAGAAATGAGGATTCCACCCCTGCGGTCCGCCGTACAGACGGAATCTGATGTTAGCTTTGGTGGTTCGGTGATACCTGTCTGGTGTCTCCGAACCACTCGGACCATGCAATGGTACTGCTAACTCGTCAGCTGATACAATACAATCGAATCGAATCGAACCGTATCGAACAGCTGACACAGTACAGTACACTACAACTCACATAACGTGACGGTTCGTGTGTAACCCGTCAGTCAAGGTAACTTATCTCGACTGACACACCGTGACACTCCCACATCAGGATATGTGTGACTGTCACATCGGTGATTCGTTACCACGAATCCCGCCACCTTTCCCTCCTCACAGTCTGTCTTACACGCTGTGAGGACTCCCATTCCGGTTGATCCTGCCGGAGGTCATTGCTATCGGAGTCCGATTTAGCCATGCTAGTCGCGCGAGTTTAGACTCGCGGCACCGAGCTCAGTAACACGTGGCCAAACTACCCTACAGATACGGATACCCTCGGGAAACTGAGGTTAACCCGTCATACCGATCTCAGGCTTGAATCGCAGAGATCACTAAACGCCCCGGCGCTGTAGGATGTGGCTGCGGTTGATTAGGTAGACGGTGGGGTAACGGCCCACCGTGCCCATAATCAGTACAGGTTGTGAGAGCAAGAACCTGGAGACGGAATCTGAGACAAGATTCCGGGCCCTACGGGGCGCAGCAGGCGCGAAACCTTTACACTGCACGCACGTGCGATAAGGGGACTCCGAGTGCGAGGGCATATCGTCCTCGCTTTCATGTACCGTAGGGTGGTACACCAACAAGAGCTGGGCAAGACCGGTGCCAGCCGCCGCGGTAATACCGGCAGCTCGAGTGATGACCGATCTTATTGGGCCTAAAGCGTCCGTAGCTGGCTGGGTAAGTCCGTCGGGAAATCCACTCGCTCAACGAGTGGGCGTCCGACGGAAACTACACAGCTTGGGACCGGAAGGCTCGAAGGGTACGTTCGGGGTAGGAGTGAAATCCTGTAATCCCGCACGGACCACCGATGGCGAAAGCACTTCGAGAAAACGGATCCGACAGTGAGGGACGAAAGCTAGGGTCTCCAACCGGATTAGATACCCGGGTAGTCCTAGCCGTAAACAATGTTCGCTAGGTATGACACAGACTACGTGCCTCTGTTGTGCCGTAGGGAAGCCGAGAAGCGAACCGCCTGGGAAGTACGTCCGCAAGGATGAAACTTAAAGGAATTGGCGGGGGAGCACTACAACCGGAGGAGCCTGCGGTTTAATTGGACTCAACGCCGGACATCTCACCAGCTCCGACTACAGTGATGACGACCAGGTTGATGACCTCATCACGACGCTGTAGAGAGGAGGTGCATGGCCGCCGTCAGCTCGTACCGTGAGGCGTCCTGTTAAGTCAGGCAACGAGCGAGACCCGCACCCCTAATTGCCAGCAACAGTTTCGACTGGTTGGGTACATTAGGAGGACTGCCAGTGTTAAACTGGAGGAAGGAACGGGCAACGGTAGGTCAGTATGCCCCGAATGAGCTGGGCAACACGCGGGCTACAATGGTCAAGACAATGGGTTGCTATCTCGATAGAGAACGCTAATCTCCGAAACTTGATCGTAGTTCGGATTGAGGGCTGAAACTCGCCCTCATGAAGCTGGATTCGGTAGTAGCCGCCTTTCAGCAGAAGGCGACGAATACGTCCCTGCTCCTTGCACACACCGCCCGTCAAAGCACCCGAGTGAGGTCCGGATGAGGTTATCATTGATAATCGAATCTGGGCTTCGCAAGGGGGCTTAAGTCGTAACAAGGTAGCCGTAGGGGAATCTGCGGCTGGATCACCTCCTACTGACCGGGACTAGATCGACGTATCTAGCCCACGCAGACGCGATCGTAGACGTAGACGTAGACGCTGACGTAGACGT
>KB659968.1_pt124 | contig 40618 bp, 52 predicted proteins | sample 558768 | NCBI scaffold set KB644980.1 | reverse complement strand
GCGCTCCGCAAGGAGGTCGAATCAACCAAGCGAACGGTCGAAGACACGGGTGAGAGGGTTGATACACTGGAGACGGAGATCGCCGAACAGCGTGTCATTCTGGAGGCTATCGGCGAGGAACTCGATGTCGACACCGACGCCGCCGTCAACAACGCCGATCTCGGTGCGGAACGCGGCGTGAATCCGGCCGACAGCGAGGCGATTCCGGTGGAGGAAGACGAGGGCGACAGTAATGAAAGCGCGGGTGACAACGGCGGGAACGTGGGCGACAACGACAGGAGCAAGACCGACAGTGCTGCCGAAAACGCGGCCGGCGACAACGACGAGGGCGAAACGTAACCGAGTGTCCGACATATTTTGCGGTTGCGTCTTTACTTATCGAGAAGACGCCGGTGTTCGATCTTCATACAGCTGTCTTGCACCGTTTGCAGGCCGGCAGCCTTGGCATCAGCCATCGCGTCGTCGTCGGTGATGCCGAGTTGCAGCCAGACCGCTTCGATATCGCCGCGCGTCTTGTGGCGGGCGAGTGCGTCGGAAACGATGCCGGCGACCTCCTCACTCGGGCGAAAGACATTGACGAGATCGATCTCGGCGTCGATACCGCCGAGTGAGTCGACCGCCGGGCGATCCAAGACCGTCTCGGCGTAGGGATTGACCGGGTGAATCTCGTAGCCGTGTTCCTGGAGATAGGCGGGGATCTCGTGGGCAGCCTTGCCGGGCGTCGTTGAGCAGCCGACAACCGCAATCGATTGCAAGGTGAGCACGTCCCGCATCACATCGTCATCGGTACGTGGCATACAGGCACCGACGAAACCGCAGGGCAAAGAGTCATCGACATCAGCGATGGCAAGGATACCGGCGACAGCGATCAGCCGATAACAGTCGTCGCTCGCCCGACGACAAACGCCGCGGTTGCGAGAAACATCCCGCGTTTGAGCCACTGCTGGCCTGCGGTCGGATCACGAAAGGAGCGACGCGCGGCCCACAACATCACCGCATCAGCAGGGGCGACGACGAGCAGGTAGCTCACCCCAAACGAACCATCGAGATACGGTAGCGCGCTTGCGGCGACAGCGACCACCAACACCCCGAGGCCAGTCCACAACGCGGGGGTTCGGCCGACAACAATCGGAAACGTTTCCAACCCTTCCTGTCGGTCGCCTGCGATATCCTCTACATCTTTGACGATCTCTCGAGTGAGCGTTGCGACAGCGGCCAGAAGAAACAGGACACCCGCACCAAGTGGCTCACCGAGGGCCGCGCCACCGAAAAGAAACGCACTGCCGGTGAGATACGCGACGAGAACGTTGCCAAGAAGTGGTCGCCCTTTGAACCACTCGGTGTAGGCGACAAGCGCAAGCAGATTGACGATGGCGATCCCGATACCAACCACAGGCAGTGTTACCGCGGCAGCGGTGGCGATAGCGAAACAGACAGCGGTGACGCCAACCGCACCGCGGGCAGAGATCGCTCCCCGGGGGATCGGTCGGTTTGGTTGGTTGACAGCGTCGATTTCGCGGTCAAAGTAGTCGTTGATGGCGTTACCACCGGCTGTTGCGGCAAGAGTAGCGATGACGGCCGCGGCGACAGCCGCCGGAGCGGCAGCGACACCACCGGTGACAAACGCACCGGTCGCGGTGAGTACACCGGCGGCGACCGCGTTACCGGGGCGAGTAAGTTCGACCGCCGCACCCAGCGGCAGCGACAACGACACCATACGCCTCGGTGGTTGGTGAGAGTGAATAAAGGGGCTGGTTCCGGGAGCCGTGTGACAGACTGCCCTGGGCTGAGAAGACCGACGCTCTTATTATTCGAGCTATGATATCAACGATTGCGGGCGCTTAGCTCAGCTTGGACAGAGTGCTTGGCTTCGGACCAAGTTGTCGCGGGTTCAAATCCTGCAGCGCCCACTCAATTTTTGAATGATTAACATTCGCAAGAGGGCAGTAGATTGTTTATAAAGCCAGTTTGGATTTCGCGGTTGATTTCCTGCAAATTTTGAACGATTTTCGATGAGACCCTTCGTGTCTGACGATTTGCGTACATCAAAGCAGGGGGCGAAATGGTACAATCATTGGGCGATTGGATTTGATGAATAGACATCATGATAGGAATTACTGGGTTATTTCAATCCCGTTCTGGGTTTCTCTCCGCCGCGACCGGCACCGCCCGAGCAGAACCCGCAACGATCACTAAAAACGGTGTGGCTTCACAGTGTGTCGGGACTCATTACGCTGTGACCAACCTTTGACCTCTTATATCAGCCTGAGTCGGCTGCTTCGCTCGGTCTTCAGTAGATCGGCGGAAACGAGAGCATTAGTGCCTTTGACCCGGCAAAAACGGATATACACATAGGCAGTTTACGCGTGATCCTCTTACATATCGGAGTTGTAGAGGCAATATGAGTGCTGTGAGTGAGCTCACCACAGGACGCAGTTCGGCGGTCACGCTCCGGGTTGATCACATCGAAGAAAATCTACCGGAGGCTACAGATATAGTCTACTGCACTGATATCGGTGGGACACAACTGCGAGTGGCGATACCCGAGGCATCAGCTACCGACCTGCAGTTGGAGACAGGACAGTGGTACCGGTTTGCCGACGTTACTAGGGCGAGGTCGCCGGAAGCAAAACTTCTGCATCCACTTGAAGACACAGCTATTGAGCGTACTGATGCGCCGGAGGAACAGATAGACCAACCAACGGCTGCCGATGAAAACCCATGGTTGGTTCAACTGGGGACAGAGAAAGCAGTCATTGCCATTACAGTTCAACCCCGACCGACAGACGGAGCAAGAAATATTAGTATTGCTGACCCTGAGACGTTCGAAATCGGGGCAGTCTGCTTCACGCACTGCAATGGAACAGGTGACACAACAGTTTATCACCGCGAAGAGTCTCCTACGGAAGATGAGCATCTTCTGCTTGAACACGTCGTGGAAGATCTCTCAGAAGCAGAGGAGACAGTGCTCATAACTTGCAGAAATAGTCATAAACCATTAGAACTACTCTACCAGCGTCTTAGGTTGGCAAGCGAAGGAGATATTATTACCAGCGGAGCAGAACAATCGTTGGGAACTTGTTTTCACGCGGCCGCGGGTCGTGTCGCTAACAGGGCGGGGACGAATACACTCACCGAGCTTGCCCAACAGTTTGGCATTGAGACCAGTCCTGTCCAAATTAGTGACTACGATACCGGACTCTCCCCAACAGATTGGCGAGAGAACTGGGCGATCGAGACTACGCCTCTTTCAGATACCTCTGATACACGAATGATCGACCGAGACTACTCAGCGCTTTTGAAGCGGTATCTGGGTGCTGAGGATGAATCGATCGACACAGCACAGCTCGCAGAGTGCCTGAAAGATTACGCAAGTGCGGATCTTGATCTGCTTCGTGGGCTTGTGACAGAGGGGGCAGTATCACAACTGGGCTGTCGACGGTTCGGCGAGCACCGTCCTGATTACATCAACTCCGTGTAGACCGTAGCTACAGGCACCACCGAAGCTGAGTGCTTCGCTTAGCAGCTCCCAACGAACATGTATCAAATAGGGCGTGACGACAACACCCGCAGTTCCGCGGGCTCTTTGTGTGGTCAATCCGTAATCTGATAAATGACCGCAGTTGATATCAGAGAACCAAAGCCGTCTGATCGCACCGAGTTGGAGGCACTGATCACGGAACACTTCTCCGCCGGAAGTTCTTACGAGGTGACACTAGGATTAGATGATCCAACCTTCGAACTCCGGGTTGCGACAACAGATGAGCAGCTCCTTGGAGTGATGGCGGTAAACGCATTGAGTGATGCTCAAGCAGTTGCTGAGGAGATGCATTTTTTTGATTCGACAGAACACCTTCCCACAGCAAATCGGTATGGGTTGTTAGAGACCGGCTACGTTCGAGATGGGTTCACCGGCCAAGGGATCGGGAGCCAGCTACTCAAGCGAATACACGAACTTGCGGATAAGCTTGATACAGATGTGCTAATTGCAGACTGTTGGTATCACGGTGGGTCTGACTCGCCAGAGAAACTAATGGACAGCCACGGATATGATACAGTTCGTCGGGAGCCGCTGGAAGAACCGTTTGATGCCTGTCCCAAATGCATGGTCGAGTGTACTTGTCAAAAGGCACTGGCTGTTCGTCGAACAACATGAGTAGATGGAAACCTATCACTGCTCTAACCTTTGCTTAATTAACCAGTCGGTTGAGTATGAGCTTGAAGAGTTTCTAACATAGTAACACTTACCACGTTTAGAGTGACAGGTTGAATTCTTATCACTAACTGTCGTTAATTTAGTATTAATAGGTATTCGATTGCGAACTGAGCAAAATAACCTGCACACAATTGATGAATTCATTACCAATAATCAGAAAATATAAGTATACTCAACTATTATGTATAATTGCACTATGTGCTTTGAATATGACAAGTATGACCGGTCCAGTGAGGTCGAGCAAGAGGCTGAAGAGGAACTCGAAGAACCATCAGTCAAGTCAGAGGAACCGGCCACTGACGTGAATATTTTGACTGATGGCGGCGCTGAAGACGACGACGAGTAACACACAGCCGACTCGGCCCGCTAGCTCTAACCTTTTATTAATATCCGCCTGCATCGATTGATATTCAGATAGGCTTATACATACCGTTAGTGAGTTGTCTTGTTTATAACCTGATCACCGATCATCAAAACTAGAATGCCGGTATCAATACAGAGGAGCCGGTATAATGCCCACTCGGCCTTTGACCGATCAACAGCCACGTAGCAACGATAACCACCGTACCGATATATCGCAGATTTCCGGTCTGATTTTGGCTCAATCCGGTATAACTCTGGAGTGTTCACGCGATTCGATGACAGGAAACGGTACTTAAACAAACCGGTCGGTCAGGAGATAGGTGAGGAAACCACAAACGCAGAGCGGAAGGAACCGGTTACATGACGACATCTATATTATCGTCGGTGCCAGACAATCACGATATGCGCTGAAAGTAACAGGTTGTCATCGCTGTGATCTGAGCTTTCGCAACCCCTTGTGCATCACTGTCTGTATCGTTGTGAAAAGACTCGTTTTTGTTTTCGATGTATCTGACTCGTAGTTCTCGGCTCGATCACCACGTCCGTAGTTTGCTTCATACCGACGGAGAAACATGACGGGAGTGCTCCCCGGGTCATTGTTCATCCCTTGCTGATCCCCATAGAAATCCCGCAACTGCTCCCAGGCGGCTTCATCCACACTGCCACAGGCGATGATGACAACATGGGTGTATGAGTTCAGAGACTCCGGCATCTGTTCATGGAGGTTGCTGATTCGGCTTGCGGTCAGATCCCGATAGACCGCGATCCCAACGGTATCGCTAACAACAACGTCACACACGATATCGTCGTATGTTCGATCAACGACAAAGTTGCCGCCGGTATCAAGAGTTTTGTCACCGCCTGCGTTTAGTCGTGCATTGAGATAGGTGTACAGATCGTCCCGAAACCCCGATTCCTGATCGTATGCCTGAGTTGCTGTCCAATCGCTGAGAGCGGCCGCAACCGCATTAGCTAACGCCTCTTTATCGACGATCCCAATTGGCATATGTACACTAATAGTAGAGGCGGTTTAGGCACACCGGCTATGTAGCCGTTTATTTGGAATATAAATATGCCTGATACGAGAAAATTGCTGTTTGCGTGATAGTCACTTTCGGACGCTATCGGTCACGACTCTGCCGAGCGCAACAAGAGCAAAGTAGCGTGAGCCCCTGTTGTATGTTACACCGACTCGCACATGCAACTCAAACTCCCACTTCCAGACGGAATCAATCCAAAATCATCGATCTCTGAGACCGACCAGATCGACACAGATGGGCAGTTACTAACGATCACCGATGTGGATGAAACCGTCGGTACCGAGACCCACGGCGGGCTGCTGTACGGCGTCTACGACCTTCTGGCAACACACCAGGTGCTCTCCAATGAGGAGCTCTCGACGCTTGAATCACAGATTGGTAACGGACTAACGGCCCGATTAGAGTACCAAGATGCAGATAGTCAATGGACAGTCGTGACAAACCCGTTGTTTCATCCACGCAAACCGGTTGATGAGGAAAATTCACCACTGGCAAAGAGTGATGTTGTCTCGCTTGGAAACAATGGGTTCGCCCGGTTTCTCGGATGGCGAGGCGACAGTACCCCAACGTTTGCACTCCGAACACCGGGTAGGCCAGCCAGTCGGATGGGCCGTCTCAAACTGAACGGTTCCGACAGCCTGTTTGGAACCGGAGACGACACAGCTGTCTCCGAGTTGCTCTTGTGACCGCTCGTGCTCGTCTGCACAGATCAACCGAACAGTGAAGCTATGTGATTCTTTTCTATACGTCTCATATCCGTTGTGAACAAACATACCCGATAGACTGTGGAACAACGATTGTCCGTGACTGTAAGACGAGTATGTCACACTTGGTGGTCACTCGTCGACCGTGACAGTCAACCCGGCCCTACGTAATCGATCGGCCAGTGGATCACCGATTCCTGAGGCTGGCGTCAGGATACCGCCTGCAAGCGAATCTGCCGCATCATCGCGGAGTAAACACATCGCTGACTCACCAAGCAGCTTTGCAGTCGCGCCGTATCCGGGATCTTGTGTGGCTCCGATCTCACATTCAACGGTAAACGGTCCACCGGGGGTCGTTCCACGGCCGATCACTCGGACGGTGAAATGGCCGTTTTCAATCGTTTCCTGTGAGGGCCCATCGCCGGGATCAGGGAAGACGAGTCGCTGTAGTCCAGCCCGAAGCGGCCGCACTGACATCGCCGCTGTGCCAAGACCGAGCCCAGCAGCGATCCCACCAGCAGCGAGCGCGCCGCCGACCCCACGATCTGTCGGCACCACCTCACGACACCGGAACTCTCGCCCCCACGGATACCCCAAGAGCGCGTTGCTTCGGCGGATCACCCGTTCGTTGACCGCCGCCATCGGTGATGGGGCTGTCCACAGTGATCGCAACGGGTCGTGGCGTGGCCACTGCTGTTCACCATTATCCACACCGGTTCGTTCCCCGGCTGGTGCCAGCGAGTACGGATTTTTCAGCGTCTGTTTAGCCAGCGGATCGTACTCGGCAGCCTCAAACATCGCAGCCGCACTCGCCAGTGTCCCACCGCTAACGCCACCCCTGCCGTCTTCAAGATAGATCCGCACCAGCTCACAGGGGCTACCGTGCGTTGTCATCGCAGACGACTGGACAAGTTTTGTACCGAGATCAGCTGGGATCGAGTCAAACCCACAGGAGTGGACGATCCGCACGTTGGCTTCGACTGCCCGGTCGTGATATCGGTCGATCATCTGCCTAACCCACGTTATTTCACCGGTGAGATCACAGTAATCTGTCCCGGCGTCAATGCAGGCCGCAACGAGTGACGTTCCATACTCCGTGTATGGGCCAACAGTTGTAGCAACCACCTGTGTTCGCTCAGCGAGCTCATGGAGGCTTGTTTCGTCGGTTGCGTCTCCGAGGACGATCGGAAGCTCATCCCAGCCGTCTTGTTGTGTAGTGAGTCGGTCAGCAAGCCGGTCGAGAGCCGCTTCATCACGCCCACCGAGAGCGACGGTTACCTCGGCCGCTGTATACGCTCTGGTGAGATGTTCGGCGACAAGTTGGCCGACAAAGCCGGTTGCACCCCAGACGACGATATCGAACTCTTGAGAGGTGGTTGTCACGAGTTGAGCCTACTACAGGAGCCGACAACTCAACTGTTGGGGCTCTCTGCTGTCCGCATGGTGCTGTTTGCCCGTCTCATCGTAAACAGCATCCAATCAAATCCAGTTGACCGTTGTTGTTATATCGCAGTTCCACCTACAATATGATATGCCTTGTCTACAGTTCTTTTCATGCACCCGCTGTGAGACCGTGTATGCGGATCTTGACGAACCACCGCGGTGTGACGTATGCAACGAGCACTCGTTTGAAGAGCTTCAGGCAGAAACCCAAGCAAGAGCGTATTTTGCTGGGCAGTCAGCGTCTCAATAGTGTTGATTAGAGGCTTTACTGGCGATCACCCACGGTAGACAGCCTTTCAGGAGTCCAGTGTGCGCCATTGTCATTGGTCACAAGAGCCAACGACCGCATAAAACGGGCTCTCGGCGTCGTCTTTTTCGATCCGATCGCGTACTGTCATCCCGCCAGCCCGGATGTATGAACCGACTAACTCGGCCCGGTCGGTCATCGATGCGAGACGCCACGCTTGAACTGCCTTTGTCGGAAACATCCGGTCGGTGAAGCTGATGACGACAACTCCATCGTCGGTGAGAACCCGCTCAAACTCCGAAAAGATCGCCGCTGGGTATTGGAGATACTGGACGGAGAGTGCACAACAAACCATCTCAAAACTGTCGTCAGCCAATGGGAGCGACTGCTCGTCGTTGAAGTTCTGGACGAACCATTCATCGTAGCGGTCGTTTGCTGCAAGCTCCTCCGCGTTAAGTCCATGGCCAACGACATGAGCCAACTCGGTATCCGGGAGATGTGAGACCCAACTTCCCATCGCGTCAAACACCCGATCGCCAGGGGTGAGAACACGGTCGTACAGATCGGTTACCCGGTTGAGGAATGTATCACTGGCATGCGTTACATACCGTGGCGCGTCGTAGAATGACCCGTCATCACCGGAGTCGATCTGTCGGCGGTCACGCTTTGACAGAACAGCCATTATATATCGTAGCACATCCAGGCGTATCAATTACACGCGGGGGATGCTATCGAGATTTCTCTGTATCTGTGTTGTGTGTTAGGATGAACAGATCAACGCGATAGACGGCAGTTCAAACCTCTGTATGTCACCAAACACAATAGGAATACAGCGCAGATGTACTGACTTTTTGCCCACAGACGAAACCACCGCCGGCCGGAAAAAAAGTCCGGCCGGCAGCAGTGGGGAAGGTGGGGTCAAGTATGACCACCCGGAACAGGGCGGTCACTAAAATTGTTGTATCTCTAGATCAATATAGTTTGTGGGGAGCCGCTCATGTACTACAGCGGGCGGTCAGCGAAAAGTATGCCAGCGATCCACCGACGATCGTCACTGTCAGACGTTTGACGATACTGTGTGTCGAGTGATGACCGGAGATGATCCTGTAGCCAAGCTATAAGTTTGAACGGCATAAAAATACCATTGCAGTGCTACCACCATGCCAGTGGGGTAGCGGGGTTCTGCGGGGTCAATGTCGCTTTTTTCTTGAAGACTCGGAAGCCAAGAGAGACTTCCACACCTGTATAGGGGGTGTCGCCTTCTATCAAGTAGCGACAGCTATGAATCCCGTGAGGAGATACAAATAGGTTCGGCGTAGGGTATCATCTGTGATAATCTTCATGGCAGGTATCGGCTGGGCGGTGCCACCGTTGCTACCGGTGTGAACGGCAGTTCAGCCCCACAACAGAGTAATCGATTACTCGTTGACCATCTCCAGCTCTGTGTTTGCCAGCATCTTTCCCTTCTGTGTCAAACCAACGCTGTCATCAGGATCGCTCACCAACCCGTGCTCCATCGCTTGCTCATAGATCGACTCGAACTCGCTTGTATTCCCATCGGTGAGTGCATGCATGGTCTGTGTGATATCCTGGGTGCTGTAGTAGCCAACGACCAGTTGGGTTTCGGCCTCACTCACATCGGTTGTCTCAATCTCCGATTTGAGTTCGGCGTATTCCGTGCGGAGATATCGGTTGAAAAGATGTTGCAGGCGCGTCTCGGCAAGGCTGAGGTAGCTTGTGATCCGTACTTGGGAATCCATATAATCGAGTTTGATCGCATCACGCTTTGCCCCACCGATGGTTCGTTTTCCCGATTGGATATTCACGATTTCGCCCAGTGCGATCGCGTTGGTTGAGGTGTCGTCCATCTGGAAGACAACGCGGGTAGGATCGATGCTGACCGTGACGCGCTTTGTGTCTGCGTCTGTCTGTTGACCACCTTTCTGGGCACCCAGTTCGACACGCCCATCGGCACCGTTGATCATCTCCGCAAACAGGTGATACTCAAATACGTCGGCGTATTCGGAGTCGTGCTCGATAAAACAGACATGCGGGGTTCCTCCGGGCGTAAACTTGATTCCGAAAACCTGCGCAAACTCGTCGCTGAGTTTCTCGGGTGGGGTTCCGAAGGTGAGATCCACTACCGCATCAAGCGGGATATCTAATGCTTGACTCCCTGCTCGAAGCGAGATGGTGTCGCCGTCAACCTCACAGACTCCGTTCTGGACGTCCGACCGTCGGATCGTATCGGAATAAAATCGTGTTTGGAAACTGGTTACCGAGTCAGTCAGATCTCCGACAACGCCCATACCTATCTAATATGTATATAATAGGTTCTAATGTATATATCCACGTTATCATCACGGCCCGAGCGGTGTGACCTGTCGCAGGATCGACGGTGAAGATCCGCACCACTATTCAACGATAGAGGTGAACTCGGGGAGCCTGCGTCCACGCTTCAGCTGTGCTTGTCGGTGTACTGTATTAATGCGTGTTTGATCGCTTGCGGGCGATTGATAACTCGGATGACGCCACACAGCAGGTTCTGCGGTGTGTAGCCGTCTGCGTACTCAAAGATCCGATCGATTACGGATACCGGAACAGCGAGCGAAAACCGTCGATGGTGGAGACAAGCGGCGACACGGTGTCACTGCAAAAGCACGTGTTCATTCAGTGCTATTCGTCCGCAAACGTGGTTCCGATCCGGCTGACACCAACATACGTACCATTCTAATAGAAGCTCATAGTATCGCCGGGAGTCACCTATGCGAACGTATCGCTCTTCGTTGTGTGCGCGCCGAAAAGCCGCACCGTCTCCAGTTCGGCTGCCGAATCAGGATAGTACCGACCCGTGTATATCCTCCGATCGGCTTTCTCGCAGCCATTACTTGTCGTGGTCACCCAGTGTTGCAAAGTTGTGTTGCCCGAAGCGATATCAGAGGTCTCTCGTTGGACAGCTCTGATCGGTAAATGGGTCTGGATTGCTGTAGGAAGCGTCCCATTTCGCCCGGATATGCTGGTGGACATCGCGCTCGGTTCCCGAGCGCATAAAGATCCAAAACTCCTCATCCTCAGGTGTTTTGACTGCCCATGCCCCATCCTCGACCTCACGATACTCAACAAGAGCTGGATTACTCCTGTGTGGGCCGCGTATGACCGTAATCGATCCCGTGGTGAGATCAGCGTCACCACCGGTTGAATCGTCGCCAACATCACCCTCCGGTGGCGTATCGACCGGTGTAACCGTGAGCCGGACGATCTCAAGACGATCTGTCGGGAGGCCCATCTGGTCGGCAACGGCCGACTTATGGGCGATGGCTTCGTTCTGGTCGTCGCTGATTGCGGGCCCATCGTCGTGATGACAGATAACGCCCTCCGCGGGTTCATAGACGGCGTACTTTTCAGTTTGGGTAACTGTGTGATCGTGCTGAACTGATTGTGAGCGTGTAGGCATTGGGTTCGTCCTCGTAGCTGAATGGTATCGACCAACCGAGTGTTCGACGCGCGATACGGTCTGACAGATAGATGCAATTCATCTCTTAGGGTTCCAGTAAATTAATAATATGGAATACCCTGCGTGCTTTCGAAAGCGCAATAATATCGTCGCTACTGTACTCGAATCTCAAAAGATACAAAAATTTTCAACAGAGAGGGAGATTATTTTGACAGCCTTTGTTGAATACTTTTAGCCTTGAGTCAGTGGTTTTGGCTCGCTGCTGGGCGGCGTGTGGTGTCGAGACGATGGGTGCGGTGACCTCCAAGCTCGGCACACAACTGTGCGGAACCCGGTCACTGTTCGTGGGCAGTCAGGCAATGCCGCGGTCTCAATCACGTCGCCGAAACAGCAGACAGCCACCCCCGCGGTCAACACGGCTATTTGTCTGCGCACCGTGAACTTCCTGTGCTCGGGTATCCATGTCTGAATCGGACGTTACGGGATCAAGACGAGCCGGTTCGGTGTAACCGCGATATGCGACAGGCAACCTGGAAGTCAAAGGGGTTGGACTACGCGTCGGAGCTCACCCGTCAGAATTTCAGCGACCTTCTGAAGATGCTGCGGTGGAACCGGGAGCATGGTATCCGGTTTTACCGATGTACCTCGACACTTGTTCCGTGGAACTCACAGTTCGACCTCAAGAGCTACCGGACTATGAGGCGATCAAGAAGTGTGCCGAGCAGTGCGGAGAGATTATCACGGATGCTGGAATGCGACTCACGTTTCATCCAGACTACTGGTGTAAGCTTGCAAGCGACTCCGAGGAGACAGTTGAGCGGTCGCTCACAGCGATCGAGTATCACGCCGACTGGCTAGACCTCCTCGGGGTTGCTCGCTCGCCGTACTACGGTATCAATGTCCATATCGGCGCAACGTATGGTGATAAAGCGGCGACAGCCGATCGATTTTGTGCGGCTGTGGAGTCGCTCTCACCGGGCGCGCAGGCGCGGCTCACCGTCGAAAACGATGACAAGCCTGGGCTGTGGAGTGTTAGTGAACTTGCAAACATGGTGAGCGATCGCGTTGATGTCCCCGTTGTCTTCGACTACCACCACCACAGCTTCACCGACCGCGGGCTGAGCTACAGAGACGGCTTCGATGTGGCCGCAGAGACCTGGGATGGCGTCCGTCCGGCGGTTCATTACTCCGAGCCGAAACGCCTGCGCGACGGTCAGGCACGCCCACAAGAGCACGCGGAGTACGTTGATGAGATCCCGGAGTGGCTTCAACAACAGGCTGACGTAATGATCGAGGCTGGTGGTAAGGAGCGTGCGCTGCTCCAGTGTCGGTCAGCGTCATCGTCACCATCCTAACAGCTACCTGTCACAAAATAATCACCTGTCTGGTGACAACTGCCGACGCGCCGACAGCAAACAGGGGGCAACCTGTGCGGACGGTTCCGCAAAAGACCGATCCAGAGTCGCTCGATAGGTATTGGCTTCGCCCATCGATGACCGTGCTCGTGGCTGACGGTGAAGCTATCGAATCAGACCACCGCGCTGCGATGACAACGATAACCTGCAACCAAACCGTAGCAATGTGAGATGGTTAGATGACATCAAATACCCTCTGCGGTTGGCACCCTGCTCACGACGGTTATACCTCTCCGCGTTGTATGAAAAACATGTCCGAACACGGGAGCAGGGAGACACAGTCGAACAGTCAGGTCACACAGCTTGCAAGTGAGGCTGAACTCGAAACATTCCTCTCGGAGCGAAGCGTCGCACTCGTGGAGTTGTACACCGATGGCTGTGGCATCTGTCAGAGCATGGACCCCGTTCTCAGCAATCTCGCCCGTGGGCATGAGATCTCGGTTGGAACGATCAATCCTCGCGATGACCCGCCGCTTATCGACCGATTCGATGTACAGCGTGTCCCACTGTTCGTTCTCTTTGTCGATGGTGATCCGGTCGCACGACGCGCCGACGGGTTCGTCAGCGGCGACGACCTCACCGTCTGGATCGACGAACACCGCCCCTGAGATTTCTACCGCCGTTTTCGTGTGGTGTGAGAGCTTCGTCGGCGAGTGTCGACAGACGCTTAGAGCGATCCGAAGGCAACGATCACCCACCCGCCGGTGACAACGATCCCGCCACCAAAGAGAGCATAGTTCGCAAGTGTGCTGTCTGCCCGGGTGACCGACAGCGAGTAGCTTCGGCCGAATGGCCACAGCAGAGGAACACCCGCAGGCGTCAACGCGTCGCCGAGGAGGTGTGCACCAACAGTAAGAACACCGAGCACAACACCGGATGTTCCAAGATCGGCCCCACCAACGCCGAACATGCTAACATCGACCCCGGCAACGCCAAACACGTCGGTGAGCACGGCCCCAACCGCGCCGAACACGCTACCGACAACCCCGGCAAACAACAGCGAGTGGGTCACGCCTCGATGAGTGATCACCGGCAGGCGGTGGTCGATATCCGGTAACATCGCAAGCCAACACATTATCACCCCTGTTACCAGTGCCGCCTCGGGGTTCCCAACGGTCGTAAGCCAGTACCCTACTGGCGCGAACACAAGCAGCGAAACGCCGAGATGGCCCTCGCGGTACATACACAATCCCACCCAAGCAGTCAGAAAAGGAGTTTGACTATCGCATCAGCAAATACCACACGAGACAGTACCGTTACCTGCAGGCGATCGTACGGCAAGCCAGTACAATCGGTGATCGTTACTTGCCGCGTTGTCGTCGAACAGCCCACTCGTCTTTTGAGACGACGTACAGAACCACCTCGGTGGTAAGCCCCCGATCCTCGCTTTCGGCATCGACGATCGCGTAATGGATCGCGCGGTCGACAACACGAAAGCTCATGTCTTGTTCGTCGCGGGGCCGCGCGGTGTCGCTGGTCTCATCAAGCTGGAAGTTCTGAAGACTGACGAGATCGCCGACAGCGGGAACAGGTGGTGAACGGCCCGACACAGCACCGATCTCCTGTTCGGTATCATCGTCGACCAAGACAAGATCTGTCTGCTCGGACTGTGGTCGATCATCTGCGACATCTAAGGACGCATTACCGGCCATACATCATAACGAACTAATATTAATATTAAACTGTCGGCTGGGCTGGATACCACCGCGCCGGGACACCGCAGCCTACTCCGAGGAGTCGGGGGTATGGGTGTGGCCGCAGTTGGGACATTCAACCTCCTCGCTCCGGAGCTCCGCGCTCTGCTGGCGAACATCCCGCATCACCGAGGAGATGCGTTCCTCGGCGTTCAACTCGTCAGCGACGGCGAGATCGACGCCTTCGACCTCCAAGAGGAACTTGGCGATCTCGGTTACCTCATACATCACGTCGTCAAGCTCGTCGGCAGTGAAAAACCCGGACATCGCCCCATAGAGAAACGTTGCTCCCGCCTGTGTCACCTTCTCCTCAAAGGACGACCGCGCCTGATTGACCGCCTGTGGGGAGTAGGTGTCGGTCATAAACGGAACCAACTGCGGGAGGTTGTTGCCGATCTTTGTCATCTCGACGCCGGTTTCGGTGCGGAAGTCGGCACAGAGCCGTGCGATCGCCCACTCGCGGGCGGTGATGTAGGTGCGATCCCGCAGGAACTCGTTGACACGATCGTACTGGGAACCGTCCATCTTCGTGAACCGCTCATATTTACGAACATCCTCGGGAACGCTTGCTTCCTCGTCGGGTGAAGACGGTTGATCGTCAGTTGAGGGTGATTGGGTGTCGCCTGCGGCACCCGCCTCGCTGGTCGATACTGCCGTCTCAGCTGGCTGGTCAGTCGGCTCGGCGGTGGCATCATCACCGGCCGACCGGGCGTCGTCGCCGGTCGGTTGGTCGCCGTCCCCGGGTGATGATTCAGGGTCGGCATCGGGCGTGTCATCCATATCTGCTCTCCGCCCGGCCGCTTCAAAAACGTTGTCGTGGGCGGCACCGAGTCGGGAACTACACCGGCGACGATGCGGGCGACGGACAACGTTTTTACTCAGTCGCCGTAACTGTCTGTTGCATGAATGTACTCGTGGGGGTCGGCGATCCAAACGACTCGCCGGCCGCCATCGAACAGGCCATCCGGCGGGCGGCGATGGTCGCCGACGAGCTGACCGTCGCCATCCTGCGCCCCGAGACAGCGGATGGAGAGTCGCTTGAGGCGACCGTCGCGGCGATACTGGACGAACAGGAGATAACGGCCGCGACACGCCACATCGAGGGGCAACCGGGGAGCGGGCTTGTTGACCTCGCCGAAGCCGAGGCTGTTGACGAGATCGTTTTATCCGGTGGACAGACCAGCCCGATGGGAAAGATCCGGATCGACAACACGGTTGAGTTCGTCCTGCTCAACGCACACACAACGGTGACTCTCGTCCGATGAGTTCAGATCGTCGCTACCCCGAGGCGGTGTCAGGCCCGTTTGAGAAACCACCCGTTCGGTTCACCGATCGGGACGACCGAGAGATCGAGATCCGCCCGTACGATGGCTCCGAGGCCGAATACGAGGCACTGGCGGAGATGTACGTCGAGTTCGATCCCGCCGATCGTGCCCAAGGAATCCCGCCAGGACAGGAGTCTCGCGTTCGCACCTGGCTCGACGGCATCCTTGCGGAGGACTGCTACAACCTGATCGCCTGGGACGGCGACACCGCCGCCGGCCACTCGACGCTCGTTCCTGACGGCGACAACGATTACGAGCTAGCGATCTTCGTCCTTCAGGCCTACCAGAAGGCCGGGATCGGCACCCACCTCATCAAGTCGCTGCTCGGCTACGGGGACAACGAGGGGATCAACTGTGTCTGGCTGACCGTCGAACGGTGGAACCACGCGGCCGTCTCGCTGTACGAGAAGGTTGGCTTCGAAACCACAGGGGCCGAAAGCTTCGAACTAGAGATGGCGATCCGGATCGACGACACGTAGCTACACCGATAGCACAGGTTGACTCGCATACAACAGGACATATTCAGCCGCCTTCGCCAACACGTCGGTGTCGTTATCGCTGGCCGGCTCTCGCGGGACGACGACGAAATCCGCGCCAAGTTCCTCGGCCGTATCGAGAACGACACTGCCGGGATGGCGGGTTTTGATATCCGTCGAAAAGCCGCGCGTGATCGACAGCGAAACAGCAACGTCACGCTCAGCGGCAATCTCATCAAGCGTGTCGCTGAACGACTCGGTGTCAGCGGCGATTTCGGCGTCGGTGATCGTCCCATCGTTCAGCCCACGCACCCGTGGCTCACCGAGGACGTAAACAGCGTGGACGGCCGCATCGTACCGGTCGGCGATCGCCACCGCATACTCGACGGCGGTCGTCGATTCCGGGCTTCCGTCGACCGGGGCAGCAACGAGATCGATATCCAGGTCAGCCATATCAGCGTCCTCTCCCGGCGACCACAAAAACACTCCCTTCCGGCGGCGTGATCGCCGACAGCCCGGTGTCAACACCACCGTTTTATGATCGCTGCGGGCGAACCGGCGGCTATGTTTGAGACGATCGTTGTGGCGACCGACGGCTCCGACAGCGTTAGCCGGGCGGTCACCGTCGCGCTCGATGTTGCCGCCCGGTTTGATGCGACTGTCCACGCGCTGTCAGTGATCGATGCCGATGCCAGCGATGCCGACAACCGCCGCGCCGAGTTGAACGCCCACGCCGAGAACGCGCTTGCCGCGGTTGAATCCGAAACCGATCAACCGGTGGTAACGACCGTCCGGGAGGGCGAACCCGCTGCAGAGATCACCGCATACGCCGAAGAGGTCGGAGCGGATCTGGTGACGACCGGTACGCGCGGTCGACACGGCGAAAACCGGTTTCTGCTCGGCAGTGTCGCCGAACGCGTCGTTCGGCTCTGTCCGGTGCCGGTGTTGACCGTGCGCCAACTGGCGGCCATTGAGGGTGACACAGCCGTCGACGCCGCGTAGAACCCTCCCGCGGCTCCGTAGCTTCAAGTGCGAAGCCGGGGCCACGGCGAGATACCGATGGTCGATCGTGCATCACTGACCGACGCCCGTGGCGTTTCGCCGGTGATCGGCGTGATCCTGATGGTTGCACTGACGGTGATCTTGGCGACGGTGCTTGGAACTGTCGTGCTTGATTTTACCGGTAGTATCTCCGAGCAGCCACCGCAAGCGGCCTTCGATTACGAGTTTACCGATGAGAACGTGACGATCACCCACGTAAGCGGTGATCGAATGGAGGAAGGGTCGCTTCGCGTACAGATCGGCGACAAGGAGGCTCTCGAAGACCGTGTTGATGATGGCTGGAGTGGGGATATCACCGCCGGTGATTCGGTGACAATCGATCGAACTGCTGCTGGGGCCGGTAAGAATACAGTCCGCATCATCTGGCAGAATCCATCGGATAGTTCCGCAAATACACTCGACAGCCGGGAGTGGCCGTGATCGCTCGCCGGCGTCAGGAAAACACGCGTTTGAGGTGTTGCTTCGAGAACAGCGAGGTTGGCTTATCCATGTGGACGCCGATCTCACCCGACAGCGCGCGCAGGCCGAGCCGCTGAACCGGCTCCGGCAGCGAGTAGCCCCGCCGGATGAGATGCCCCAGTCGGATCTCACTCGACAGCGTTTCACGCCACGCCGACTCATAGATTCCGAGTGAGTTGGGTCGACCGGGCTGGATGTGGCGGGCCGCACAGTCGGCGGCGGTCATCCCGTAGAGAATCCCGCCGCCGGTGAACGGTTTTGTCTGGGCGGCCGCATCCCCGATGAGGAACACCCGATCGGTCGTCACCGTCTCCGGCGGGCCGATCGGGATCGCCCCAGAGCAGAAGCGGTCGGTCTCGACATCGTACTGCTCGGTGAGAACCTCAAAGCGGTCGTTGACATCCTCACCGGGTGCGGCCGCCAACCCGTACTCAACGCCAGCGTCGCCGCGTGGGATACGCCACGCAAAGAATCGAGGGACAGTAAGGTGAACATCGACGTGATCGGAGTGATCTTCCTCGTCACTAAAGGCGAGGACGCCGTGGATTTTCTCGGCTGGTTCGGGCAACTCAACGGCCTGCCGGACGCGAGAGACCGGGCCGTCACAGCCGGCGACCATTCGCGCCTCGATTTCGATTGGGTCGTCCGCGTTATCCGGGCTCACTGTGAGGACAACGCGGTCGGCGCGTTCGTCGACACCGGTGACGGTGTGACCGTCTCGGATTGTCGCGCGGCGGCGCGAGCGCAGTCGGCCAGCGTGCGGTCGAGTTCAACGCGGTCGATGACGTTCGAGATCTCTTCACGCTTGTAGAACAGGTTCGGATCATCGTCGGGGCCGCCGGTGTAGAAGTTCGCCCCGTAAACCCGGTTTTCGAGGAGGTCGGCCTTGGCGTCGTCGGGGACATACTCCCAGATGTCGGTGCTGACATGGCCCGAACAGGCCAGTGGGTCACCGATGGTGCCTTTCTCCAAACCGAGCACGTCGTAGCCCGATTCGGCGGCCCGGCGGGCGAACCGCGCACCGGCAGGGCCGACGCCGACAACGACGAAATCGTACATTACAGGAACCTTGTTGAGGTGGGTGTTTAGCTTGTTTGTTTTCAGTAGACTGTGGCTTTTGCTCCGTGACAACCGTCTCCCAGAGAGCTCTCGACACTCTTTCATTCTGCCAATGGCGGCAGTTGGCGAGCCGAGCGAAACAGGGATCGGGCCGGTCAGTCGTCGCTGGCGACTTGCGCGGGCTTGCGTCGATCAGAGCGTGGCCCCTCAATGTCGATCTTCGGCAGCAGATCACGCAGGTAGCGACCGGTGTGTGACTCATCCGTGCGAGCGACCGATTCGGGGGTGCCACTGGCAACGATCTCGCCGCCACCCTCGCCACCTTCCGGCCCGAGGTCGATGATGTGGTCAGCGTTTTTTACGAGGTCAAGTTCGTGTTCGACGACGACGACGCTGTTGCCGTTGTCGACGAGCCGTTGTAACACCTCGATCAGCTTGCGTTCGTCGGCCTTGTGGAGCCCCGTCGTCGGTTCGTCCAGCAGATAGAGCGTGTCGCCGGTCTGTTTCTTGCCGAGTTCCTCGGCGAGTTTGACGCGCTGGGCCTCCCCACCTGACAGCGTTGTCGACGGCTGGCCCAACGACATGTAGCCGAGGCCGACATCTTTCAGCAGCTTCAGCCGGCGGCGGAGCTGGCTGTTTGCCTCGAAGAAATCGTAGGCTTCGGCAACCTCCATACTCAGCACGTCAGCGATTGTCGCGCCCTTGTATGTCACATCCAGCGTTTCGTCATTGTAACGCGCGCCGTCGCACTCCTCACAGGGCACCTGCACGTTCGAGAGGAAGTTCATCTCGATTGTAACCGTCCCCTGCCCGCCGCAGGCCTCACATCGGCCGCCCTTGACGTTGAACGAGAATCGCCCTTTTTTATACCCGCGCTGTTTGGAAAGTTTGGTCTCCGCAAAGAGATCGCGGATATAATCGAAAACGCCGGTGTATGTCGCCGGGTTCGATCGCGGCGTTCGGCCGATCGGCGACTGATCGATAAGCCGGACGGTTTCGATCTCCTCGATCCCATCGATCGCGTCGTGGTCGCCGGGATCGACCGACGTATTATCGTTCATCTCCCGAGCCAGTCCTTTGTAGAGGATCTCGTGCATCAGCGTCGACTTGCCGGAGCCCGAGACGCCCGTGATCGCGGTGAAAACGCCGGTCGGGATCGACACGTCGAGATCGGCGAGGTTGTGCTGGCGGGCCCCACAGACCCGAAGCTCGCTGTCGCCCTCGCGTCGCTCCTCAGGAACCGGGATCTCCTTGCGACCCGCGAGGTAGTCACCCGTGATTGACTCGTCGGCTTCACAGACCGCATCGAAATCACCTTTCGCGACGATCTCGCCGCCGCGTTTGCCCGGGCCGGGGCCCATATCTAAGATCGTGTCGGCCCGCCGCATCGTTTCCTCGTCGTGTTCGACGACGACCAACGTATTGCCGAGATCGCGAAGGCCCTCCAACGTGTTGAGCAGACGGTCGTTGTCGCGCTGGTGGAGGCCGATCGAGGGTTCGTCAAGCACGTAGAGCACGCCGACGAGTCCAGAGCCGACCTGTGTCGCAAGGCGGATTCGCTGGCTCTCGCCACCGGACAGCGTTGCAGCCTCCCGATCCAGTGTGAGATAATCGAGGCCGACCTCCTCCATGAAGCCAAGGCGCGCGCGGATCTCCTTGAGGATCTCCGCGGCGATTGTCCGGTCGCGCGCCGAGAGGTTCTCTTCCATCCCCTCGAAATGCGCGCGAGCGTCGCTGATCGACATCTGATTCACCGCGGTGATCGCGGTTCCATCGACCAGGACGTGGCGGGACTGCTCTTTGAGCCGCGTCCCATCGCAGTCGGGACACTCGGTGACGGCCATGTACTCCTCGATATGCTCCCGTGTCCCCTCGGAGTCGGTTTCGACGTGTCGGCGACTGAGGTTCGGAATGACGCCCTCAAATCGCTTTTTCTTCCGGCGGGTGCCATTGCGTGTCGACCGCTCGAAAACGACCTGTCGGTCGGTGCCGTAGAGGAACTGGCGTTGAATATCGTCGTCAATCTCTGCCCATGGCGTGTCAAGGCTCAGGCCGAAGTGGGCGGCCACGGCATCAATCCGCGTCCGATAGTAGGATCGATTGTAGCTCCACGCCTCAAAAACGTCTTTGAGAGGTTTGCTCGGATCTTCGATCACAAGCCCCTCATCGACCTCCTTCGCCTGACCGATCCCCTCACACTCCGGGCACGCGCCATACGGGCTGTTAAACGAGAACGACCGGGTTTCGATCTCGGAAAACTGAAACTCGCTGTGAGGGTTGCCAAGCGTCTCGGAGAACTCAACGGTGAGACGGTCGTCGCCATCGCCGGCGAGATCACCCGTCGAGCGCGTGTTCGACCCGATGGGGGGCTCCTCGGGTGGATCAGGGACGATCACTTTGAGCACGCCGTCGGCCTCCGAAAGTGCGGTTTCGACGCTGTCGGTGATCCGCGAGCGGGCGTCGGCGGCGAGTTTGACGCGGTCGACGATCACGTCAATCGAGTGGTCGAAGTTTTTGTCTAACTCCGGGGTCTCTATCGTCAGATCGAACGATTCGCCGTCGACCTCGACGCGGGCGTAGCCGTCGCTGACGAGCTCTTCAAAACGATCCGCAAACGCTCCCTTCTGGTCGCGGACGATGGGGGCGGCGATCTTGGCTTTTGTCCCCTCAGGGAATTCCAGCAGTTGGTCGACCATCGATTGGGCACTCTGCTCGCCGACCTCTTCGCCGGTAATCGGATCGTACTGCGTGCCGACGCGGGCGTAGAGCAGTCGGAGGTAGTCGTGAAGTTCAGTGACCGTCCCAACCGTCGACCGGGGGTTGTTTGCGGCGTTCTTCTGGTCGATCGAGATCGCCGGCGACAACCCCTCGACGGCCTCAACTTTCGGTTTATCCATCTGTCCGAGAAAGTTGCGGGCGTAGGCCGACAGCGACTCGATGTAGCGTCGCTGGCCCTCGGCGTAGACGGTGTCGAAGGCCAGCGAGGATTTGCCTGACCCCGATAGACCGGTGACGACGGTGAGCTCCTCCCGTGGGATCTCGACATCAACCTCTTTGAGATTGTGTTCCTCCGCGCCGCGAACCGCGATCACGTCGCGGCTCATCAACGATCGACCACCCGCGAGCAACACAAAACAGCGGGCAGAGCGAAGCTGTAGTCCATACAGCCGGCAGGAGTTCGACCGACTTAACGCGCCCGCTCTGTGGGTCGGCATCCCATGGATACGTTGGCGACGATCAACCCAACCACCACAGATGACCCGCCCCGGCCGCTTGTCGGCATACCTCTTTGCGGACTAAAACAAAGGATAAGTGGGTTGATTCTGTACCTGTTGTGTATGTTGGGTACTGGCTCCGGTAACGACGGGACGGTGGTCTGTATCGCCTGTGGGGAGTCAGTGCCGCGGTCTGCCGCCCGCGAGTACGACAAGACCGGCGACCGGTGGGAGCGACACGACAAGGAGTTTGAACACCTCTGTAAGGACTGCTTTCGGGAACTCTCCCATCAGCCTCGTGCTGGATTAGAGTCACTGTTGATCGATATCGAGGACAAGGGCCTCTCTGAAACGGAGTTTTTGCGTCGCTATCTTGAGCAGGTTGACGATGACAACCCGGTCGAAGAGCCTGACTCCTGAGTGCGATACCAACTAGCAGAGCGGAGGGGTTGATCCGGCCCGTTGTGCTGCCCGCGATGGCCAGTATCATCGGCAACACAGTCAGAGGGCAAACGAACTCCTTTTGATGACGGCTCTCAGAAGTGGTCGTATGGCTACTGACACAACGACCGGGCTTTCCGATCACATGCGGGGAGTGACGGTCACGACGGTCGCCTGTCTGGCCGGGTTGGGGGCCGCGATCGGATCGGCAACGATCTTCGGCACCGCGGCCGCCGATGCGGTCGGCACCAGCCAAGCACTTCTCGTGGCGTCGGCCGTCCTCGTTCAGTTTCCGCTCCTCAAGCTTGTCGGCGTCGACGTTAGTGAGTTCGGCATCAAGGACAATCTGTATGTCGCGTTTATGACCTTCTGTCTCTGGTTTATCACGTATACGGTGTTGCTCACGTCGGCGGTGAGCGGGTAGATGGCTGACGACAGTATCGCTGTCGTCGATCTCGACCGCTGTCAACCCGACCGATGCAACTACGAGTGTGCAAACTACTGCCCGCCGAACCGTACCGGTGAGGAGTGTATCACCAAACGCGGTGAAACAGCCGACGACGACGAACCCATGGAGGGCGACCCCGAGCAGATCCGCATCTCCGAGGAGCTGTGTCTCGGCGAAAGCTGTGGAATCTGCGTCGAGAAATGCCCGTTTGACGCCATCGAGATCATCAATCTGCCACAGGAACTTGACGACGAACCGACCCACCGCTACGGCGACAACGCCTTTGCGCTCTACGGGCTGCCCGTTCCCTCGCCCGGAAACGTCACCGGCATTCTCGGCCCCAACGGGATCGGCAAATCAACCGCAGTCAAGTCGTTGGCCGGTGAGATCGTCCCGAACCTCGGTGAGTTCGGTGGTGACGCCGAGTGGGAGGCTGTCGTGGATCGCTACCGCGGTTCGGAGCTTCAAAACTACCTCACCCGGCTGGTCGACGAGGAGATCACAGTCGCCCGCAAACCCCAGTACGTTGACCAGATCCCAAAACAGTTCGACGGTAACACACGGGAGCTGCTCGAACAGACCGACGAACGCGGCGTCCTCGATGAGCTGATCGATCGGCTTTCGATCCGCCCGATCATGGAGCAACCGATCGACTCGATCAGCGGCGGCGAACTCCAGCGGGTCGCCATCGCGGCGACACTCGCACGAGACGCCGACTTCTATTTCCTCGATGAGATCACACCGTATCTCGATATCGGCCAGCGGATGGTCGTCGCCCGGCTGATCCGCGAACTCGCTGACGACCCCGAGGCCGACCGCTCGATGCTCGTTGTCGAACACGATCTGGCGATCCTCGACCTGCTGGCTGACACCCTCCACGTTGCCTACGGTGAACCAGGTGTTTTCGGCGTGATGACCGATCCGAAATCTGTCCGCAACGGGATCAACGAGTATCTTGAGGGTTATCTCAACAACGAAAACATGCGTATCCGACCGGAGGCGATCACCTTCGAGGAACACGCCCCCCGGCAGACGATCCGCGGCACCCCGCTTGTCGAGTATCCGGATCTCAGCAAGTCCTACGGTGCCGACGAGTTCTCACTCGATGTCGATGGCGGGATGATCTACGAGGGTGAGGTGTTGGGTGTTGTCGGCCCCAACGGGATCGGCAAGTCGACGCTTGCCAAGCTCTTTGCCGGCAACATCGAGCCGACGGCGGTGATCTCGATTTCGATCTCGATATCTCTTACAAACCGCAGTATATCGAAATCGACCAGCCGATGAGAGTCGACAGCTTTCTGTCGTCGATCACCGACGAGTTCGGCACCTCGTACTGGAACACCGAGATCGCCCAACCCCTCCAGCTTGAGCCGATCATGGAACAACAGCTCACCGACCTCTCAGGGGGCGAACGCCAGCGAGTCGCCATCGCAGCCTGTCTCTCGGAGCCGGCCGACCTCTACGTCCTCGATGAGCCCTCGGCACACCTCGATGTCGAACAGCGCGTTCAAGCCACCTCGGCGATCCGCCGCTACGCCGAAAACCACGATGCGACCGCGCTCGTCATCGACCACGACATCTACATGATTGACCTGCTGGCCGATCGGCTGATGGTTTTCGACGGCGAGCCGGCCCAACACGGCCACGCCGCCGAGCCACAGGAGATGCGCGCCGGCATGAATGACTTTCTGGCCGACCTGGAGATCACCTTCCGGCGCGACGAAGGTACCGGCCGCCCCCGGATTAACAAGCCAGGGAGTCAGAAAGACAGCCAGCAGAAACGCGACGGCGAATACTACTACTCGGCATAACCCGACGATCCGGCACAGTTTCACCTGACAAACCACCGCTCTGGCAGATTGAAACGGTGAGGTTCTCTCGACGAACATGGACGTTTACGAGAGCGTCGCTGCCGTGAGCCAACCAGAAATCCCCGGTTCTGATGATAGCCTAAGCAGCGAGACAACGAGCGAAGCGAGCGGTGAGGGGTACACGAGTCTCGGGAACCGAGAGAGCCGAGGGTTTTCTGGATTAGTACACTCCTAACTCCGACAAACCAACCGACACAGCCGAACACACATAGCCCGAACCAACAACCGTTTTCCGTCCCCCGGGCGAACGCGAAGCTATGACAGACGATGAGGAATCCACGCCGGACGCCGAGGAATCGGAGCCAGCCGACAACCCCGACACCGAGGGCGAAACCGGCGATGATGAGGAGAAATCCTTCCGCGAGCGCGTCGAGGAAATCCGCGAGAAACGCCAGCAGGAACGCGAAGAGGGCGACGGGGAAGGGCGGCCAAGCCCCGAGGAGATGATGGGTGGCGGTGGCGGCGGGCCAGGCGGCATGGGCGGCGGCGGTGGCGGCAACCCCTTCGCCCAGATGATGAGCGGGATGATGGGTGGCGGTGGCGGCGGGCCAGGCGGCATGGGTGGCGGCCCACCGGGAATGGGCGGCGGTGGCGAGGAGTCAGACGACAACGAACAGCTCGTCCGGGAGATCCGCCAACTCCGCGATGAGGTGCGGGACGCCAACCGCGAACTTCGTCGGATCGCCGACGCACTGGAAGACTGAGCCTGGGTTACCGACGCAGTGTCCTCTTTTTGCCCAGTTGTTCACACAAGTCAGGTCGCAACATCTAATATTCGCTTGGCCGCGAAACACACACAGTGAGTATCGCCAAAGAGCGCATCAAGCGACTGTTTGCGCTCGCCACGGAGGCGACCGCCGACGGTGAGTTCGACCGCTCTCGGGAGTACGTGCGGCTAGCCCGCCGGATCGCCGAACGGAACCGCTGTGGGCTGCCGCGGACGTTCAAGCGGTTTACATGCCCGCGGTGTGCGGTCGCACTCCGACCCGGCATCAACGCACGCGTCCGACTCCAAGACGGTCACGTCGCCATTAGCTGTGACTGCGGTGAGATCAAGCGATACCCCTACGAGTGAACTGCGGGGAGAAAATCCCCGAACTTGTGACAATGATAAAACACAACCGGGGATATCGACTGGGGAGCCCGCCGGCTACGGTAGGTTGTACTATCAACTGACAAACACGATTAACATACAATTATTAATCAGTGGAAACCAGATTTGTTAGTGATGGCAGCACCGCATGTGCTCCTCGTCGAGGACAGTGAGTTCATGGCGACCCGGGTCGCCGAGACGTTGGAGGAGATCCATGAGTTCTACGTGACGACCGTCGATACAGCCGAGGAGGTCAGATCCGCGCTCACGGAGTACGACGATATTGAATGTATTGTGACAAATTACGAGCTGCCGGAGACAAACGGCGTCAAGCTCGCCGCCTCGATCAACGGCCGCGGCGGTGAGCCGAAGATCCCGATTATCATTCTCACCGGCAAGGAGCTTGAACCGATCGCCAGCGACGCGATCCGGGCGGGTGTCACCGAGTTTGTCTATAAGGGCGACCACGCAACCGGCGAGATGGATGTGCTGGCCAATCGGATCAACCTCGTTTTGAGGGCCTATAGCGGTAGCTGATCGCTCGCTACTGGCTGTGGCGCGGCGGTGAACCCGTAGGCTTTTGTTGAGTCCGACCCCACAGACCGATAATGAAGGAGTCGCTCATGGACATCCTCTGTTGTCCGGTGGACAAACACGATCTTGAACTGACCGTTGAAACCGAAGACGATGGCGAGATCATCGCGGGAACGCTCACCTGTACGGAGTGTGGCGAGACCTACCCGATCGAAGAGGGGATCCCAAATCTGCTGCCGCCGGATATGCGGGACGAAGCCGCAGCCTAACACGCCCCACCTGTGGCTTTTTGTTCTGTGAGATCGATTCACAACCGTGTCGCAACTGACGGTATCGCTTAACAACGACGGCCTTCACTCGATCGCTGCTCCCGAAGCCTTTGAGACAACTGAACCGTTCGATGTGGTTTTGGATAACGACGGCGAGGCCGTTCATATTCACCTCAATCTCGATGAGACACTGTCAGCCGTTGCCGACATCCGGGCGAACAACCACTATGTTGAGCCCAGCGGTTCACGGCCGGTCGGGGTCGATGTCAACCCCGGAACCGCGGCGGTCACCGGTCGGCTCAAAATCGCCACCGGCTACGGTTCCGAGATGGCCTACACACGAATTACCGTACAGCCACCGGAGGCTGATCCCACGCATGTGACCGTTGACGAGTCGCTGGCGAACCCACAACGAAAGGCACCTACAGAGCCAACCGCAGCCGAGCGGATCGGTACCTTTCTCGCCGAGGCGGGTGGTTCCGGGCTGTTGGTTGCTTTCGGCCTGGTCGCGGTGTTGGTAGCGATCACCGTCGCTACCACACTCGACAGCGGGGTTGTCGTCGCTGGCGCGGTTGTTGTCCTATTCGGCGTCATCGTTGCTGTCGGCTTAGCTGTGGGCGGCTGAGTTGCTGTTTGTTAGGGATGTTGCACAGGATTCGAAAACTGGATTTTATTTGTCTGTCGGTGATCACATATAGGCTGTGAAATAACAAAACTGTCTCATGTCTCTCGGTTTTGTTAGACAGTGTATCTTGAGCTATTGGGTCTCGCTAAATCCATAATCGGCTTGATTGTACCGTCGTGAGATGGCTGTCTCGGAGTCAAAAGCATGCGTACTGTCCTCTTCCCACCAGGAGAGAACTGTAAGGAGTGTTATTTCTTCTTTACTAACCGACTCATTCGTCCTAAGCGTAGCAACCTTCTTTGGTAGTATGTGTTTGTAATCGGGGGTCAGATCATCAACATTGGTAATATCAGCGGACGATAGATGCTCAACTGCTGTCTCTCCGAGTAGATGATAATCCTCTAAAGCGGTTGAGGGAAACGATGGCTGGTAGTCAATACTTATCTCAATGGGGGTGGCAAGCAGTTGTTCTCCGCTCTCAGAGAGTGTCTGCTTCGCGTCATCAAATCCGTTGCGGGCTGACGGAACCGCGTTTTGAAACAGTTCGCTCTCAGCAGCAAACCGAACAATCGCTCCTGAAAGTTCTGCTCTGCCGTCTGTAGCGTCTCGTAAACTGATTCCCGCTGCGTGTGAGCGTCGGTTGTTCGCTCTAACTGCTCTTCAGCAGTCTCAATTTTAGCCTGAATCTCTTGATGATCGGCGGTATCAATGGGTTCAGCGTCGACACGTGCTTTCTCAAGTTTGTCGATGGCTTTGTTATAGTGGTTCTCTGCGGTTTCATAGTCGTTTTCGGAATGAGCGGTTTGTGCGCTGTCGATGAGTTTGCGCGCTTGCCGTTCTAAGATCGGATACGCTACTGAGATGTTGCTGAGGATTCGTATACAGTTCTTCCTGACAGTGTCACTGCTATCGGAGAGAAGGGGTCGAAGATCGGTGGTTAGTTCCTGAATATCCGCCGGATACTCCGCAGAGAGATGGTTGAGTACCTGTGTCGTGTGCTGTCTTGTTTTCGTATCGCTTGTGGAAAGCAGAGATCGGAACGCAGGAAGGGCAGTTCGCACAGCGGCGGGGTGTTCAGCCGCGATATCTGCTAGTATGGAGGTTGTCTTTCGGGTTATTTGTGTCTCAGATTCGGAAAGAAACGGTTGGAGATCAGCAACAACAGTTTGCATATTTTCAGGGTACGATCCGATTATATTGTTGAAAATCCAATCCGACCCGTTTTGGATATTTTTGTTTTGATCAGTACAAAGTGGAATGATGTCGGATACAGCCTTCCACACGTCATGTGGATACTCTCTGGAGATATACTCGACAGCCTGAACGGCATTTTTTCGAACAGTGGTATCGTCATCCGAGAGACACTGACAGAGAGCATCCAGCATACTGTTTCCAGCACTGGGATGTTCCGCAGTTACATTACACACAGTTTCTGAAGCGTATCGCCGCATCTCTGCATCGTCGTGTCGAAGAAGCGGGCGAAGCGATTCAATTTCATCTCGAATCCGCGTTGGCTCTCTCTCAGAAAGAGTTGCAAGCTCTCTGAGAGATTTTTGTCTCTGTAGAGGGGTCTGCTGGCTGTTTTCTGAGGTAGGAGGTTGGATTGTAGAGATAATATGTTCGATATCCTCATCCGTCATATGATGGATAAACTGCGCGCAAAAAAGTAATTTTTGTTAGACGGGTATATAATTCGTTTTCGTCGGATAGCAGTCGGTCTGGTAGAACAGACCCAGGTGTAGGGCGGCTGACTACAACGCCGGTAGATTTAGCGCGCGGAGGACAGCAACGTCATCGGTTAAGCGTCGGTGTCATCGCTGTCGGCATGTTCGTCGTGACCCTCGGGACGGGTTGGCGTCCCTGCAAGATTGCCGGCCTCGTCGAAGCGTTTCTCGCGGAGATACCGCACCCGATAGCGGTTGGCTGCCTCGCTAACATCGGCCTCGCGTATCTCATCGACCGTGCCGTCGGCGACCGCATCGATGGTGGCCTCGATCTGCTCTTTTTCGCTTGGCGTCAACTCGAACTCGTAGGTTTGGGTGTCCTCTCGTTCCAGTTTGGCCCACTCCCGCCCGGCGGCGACAACCATTGAGCACGGTTCCCGACAGGGGAAAACGCCATCACCGCCCTCGGCGGTTAGCGACTCCTCCTCGGAGAGCTCCCACTCGCGCCGTTTGAGACACTGTGAGTCGTCACAACACGCTGCAGCCGCCCAGTCGACGGCCTCGTCCGGCAGGACGGTAATCAGGTTGTAGATACCGCTCTGTCGATCCTGCTCGTCCCGCCAGTGGTCGACATCAAGCTCGCCGCGCTGCTCTCGGTGCCAGTTGACGATCGTTGCCGGATAAAACGCCTCGATGGCCTCATAAACCTCGTTTGCGGTGAGATCGGCAAAAAGCCAGCCGGGTTTGAGCGACGGCGCGGTTCGAAGCGGGCGGTACCGACCATCCGCATCAAGCGTTCCGATATCGCGGGCGTCAAGCGGGTCAGTGTGGGTTGTCAACGTGTTGGCAGTGGCGTCGCTGTCGTCTATGTGGCGGATCTCGTAGCGACGAGAACCGTTGTCGGAGATCGTTGTGGTAATCCGGAGTTGGCCCCACTCGCGATCGACTCCGTTTTCAAGCGCTGCGTAGCGATCCGGAATCGGCCGTTCGTCAGCTAGTTCCAGCCACCGACAGAACGCCCGTGCGATCTCACCGCCAACCTGCTGTGTGTAGAAATACCAGTTTGTGAGATACGCCGCCTGCTCGGCGGCCACCGTGCTGAGTTCGTCGGCCGCAACACTGGTTTTGCGGTCGGGTGTCTCGATGTGGTAGATATCCTTGTCGGCGTCGTAGTTGGCGGTCAGCCCGTCGTACTTGATTGGCTCCTCGGTAAGGTGGTCTTTGAACGCCGCCAGCTGGGTCGCCGACAGCTCGGATTCGATCGTCGACATCTAATCGCCCGCCGCCTCTGTCGTCGGGTTGGTTTGCTGACGCACCCGTGCGATCGCATCGCCGATATCTGCGCCCGCGTCGGCAGCACGTTCTAAGATCACGTCGGCGGTCAGTTCCTCGGTGCCGACCGCGCCACCGTACCAGATTCGGTGGCCGTCGACCGTGGCTGGCACATCGTATCCGTTCCGGTAGTCGTCGGTAAGTCCCATATCCTCAGGGATATCCTCCTGGGTGTGGAAGCCGTCGGCGATAAACAGCGGGACAACGATGATATCCTCGCTGTTGAAATGGTCGGCCACGTCGTCAACCTCCGGCTCCTCGTCCATGAACAGGGCTTTGACCTCGTCAAAGCGGCCGGTCTCGCGGATGCGGTCGGTGTGGTATTCGATCGCTTTCGCGCTGTTTTCATTGCGCTCGGTGCCGTGGCCGACGACCGCAAAGCCGAATCCGTCCCCGACGTTCTCGTCGCCGGTGACCGAGACAGCCCGCCGGATCAACACGTCGGTCATCGCCTCGTGGGTGCCGACCGGGCCGCAGTAGTGAACGTCGTTGTCGATGTCGCTTGCAGGGAGCGTGGCGGTATCCGCCGAGATGCCATCGGAGTCCCACAGGTCGGGATCCCACCCCTCCAACCGGAGTTCTCGTGGGATGACCCGCTCGGTGAAATACCCCTCGCTGATGAACAGTGGGACGACGTAGATGTCGTCGCCCCGCGCTGTGCGGAGCACTTCCCGAAGCGAGGGCTGTTCCTTCCAGAAGCCGGTTCGCACCTCCTCAAACGCGCTGGTCGCCCGGATGGTGTCGGCGTGGGTGTGTGTCGGCGTTGCCGAGTCAGGGTTGAGATGAGAGCCGTGGGCAACGATGACGAGCGATTGCATGTGAGTGAGTTTGATCGTCACAGGCTTATGAACTTCGGGCGTGATCGAGAACCATTGCCGGAATATCAAACAACCGGCGAGTATTGTGCTAACTTTGGTCGGCCGGCAACGATGACTCGTACGACGAGTTGATGCTTCACGCCGAAATTATCATAACGACCCCCGACCTCGGTTGTAGTATGTCACTCGCTGCTGAGACCCGCGAGGCCGTCCGCGAGCGGCCCGTGCTCTATGACGCGCTCCGGGCCGGGATCGTCAACTACACCGCCGCTGCCGAGCGGCTTGCTCTCAACGGCGATCGGGAGGCGATTGCGACAGCCCTCCGGCGGTTTGCTGAGTCGCTATCGGAGAACGCCGACGAGCCTCACTGACCGGTCGCTGACCGTCAGAATGAACCGCGGTGTCGACCCCGACGAGTTGGACGTGTTGCCATCAACTGTCGAGACCACCGGTGTCGACGACGCGGTGACAGCGGTTCGCGCACGCGGTGCTGTCGACGCTAGGGTGTTGGCGACCGTTTGCGACCGGCTTCGGATCGCTGAGATCGACATATTGGCGGCCGGTGTCGCCGCCGATTTGCTCGTGGTGATTGTTCCACAACGGGCCGGCGTTGACGCGCTCCGTGTTGTTGAGGAGGCTGCCTAACGCTCGCCGACTTCGACGGCTTCAAACGGTCGCCGGTACAGCCTCCGGCTATGTCACTGTCCGTGACCAACTCCCTGACCGACGACCGCGAGGAATTCGAGCCGACCGGCGACGAGGTGCTGCTGTACGTCTGTGGGCTGACGGTCTCGGACGATCCCCATCTCGGCCACGCCCGACTCTGGACACACGCCGATGTGATCGCCCGTTGGCTTGACTACTCGGGGTACGAGGTGCGACATGTCGAGAACTTCACCGATGTCAACGAGAAGATCGCCGCCCGGGTCGGCGAACGCCCCGCGTGGGAGACTGAGGCCGACGTGGCCCGCCACTACATCTCGCAGGTCATCGAGTACATGCGCGGGCTCAACCTCGCGCGAGCGACGGTGTATCCACGGGTCTCCGAGCACATCCCCGAGATCATCGACCTCGTTGAGACGCTGCTCGATGCCGGCCACGCCTACGAGGCCAACGGCTCGGTGTACTTCGACGTGACCTCCTTCGACGGCTACGGCACGCTCTCAAACCAGCAACTCGATGATCTCGAAGCACAGGGCGACCCCGCCGAGCGGGGCGAAAAGCGCAATCCGGCGGATTTCGCCCTCTGGAAGGCCGGCGGTGTCGATCCCGACGCCATCGCCGACCACGCCAAACACGACCACGGCGACGACCCGCCGACCGGCGAGACGTGGGACTCGCCGTGGGGGGAGGGCCGACCCGGCTGGCATATCGAGTGTTCGGCGATGTCGATGACCCATCTCGCCGACACCATCGATATCCACATCGGCGGCCACGATCTCGTCTTCCCGCATCACGAAAACGAGATCGCCCAAAGCGAGGCCGCCACCGGCGAGACGTTCGCCAACTACTGGCTCCACACCGGCCTGCTGGAAACCGACGACGAAAAGATGAGTTCGAGTCTGGATAACTTCTTTACGATCGAGGCGGCCCTCAAAGAGTACGGCTCAAACGTTATCCGGACATTTTACCTCGCCACCGAGTACGGCTCAAAACAGACGTTTTCCGAGGAAGCGATGGCCGAGGCCGAAAAGCGGTGGGAGCGACTCCAACGCACATACGACAACGTCGTCGACGCCTGTGATTCCGTCGACGCGACCGCGAAAACCGAGGATAATGACCTGCGAACAGCTGTTGACGATACCCGCGATAATTTTACAGCGGCGATGAACGACGATTTCAATGTCCGGGAGGCGATGGCCGCACTCCGCTCGCTGACAAACGCGGTCAACCGCCATCTCGACAGTAAGCCGCCCTACGACTATCAGGGGCTTAAACGCACAATCGAGACGTTCGAATCGCTTGGTGGGGAGGTCTTCGGTCTCCAGTTCGGGGTCGAAACCGACGGCAATGTTGACCGTGCGGGCGATCTTGTGGAGTTGCTCTTGGAACGACGGGAGGCCGACCGTGAGGCCGGCAACTACGAGCGTGCCGACAAGATCCGAGACTCGTTGAACGAACTCGGGATCGAAGTAGAGGACAGCGACGAGGGGCCAACGTTCCGGTTTGAGTAGGTGGCAGAATCACACCATCTATTACTCTCGATCCTATCAACCGTGGGTATGAACGGTCGCCGCCTCATCGAAGCCCTCCTCGCGATCTACGTGGCAACGCTTTCGCTGCCGGCTCTTGACCTGCTCGGCTGGGTTGCCGTTGCCGCCGCACCGCTGTCAACGATTATCGCTACTGCCATCATCATCGCTGTCGGGATCGCTATCGCCGCCAGCCGAATCACCGACCTGCCCGCTCGCGCCGCGTCGGTGCAGGCTGTCATGCTGACGATCCTGCCGCCGCTGACGTTTCTGCCGATCACCGTCTTCGTCAACGCCGCTGGTCCGGCGTCGTGGCTGGCTAATGTTGGCCTGCTCGCGGTCGTACCTGGGGTGTTTGTCCCTGTTGCTGGGGCGGTGATCCGGGACAGACGGCTTCGCGAGAGGGCGACTGAACAGGTTGTCGTGACCGTTGGCGATGACAACAACATATTGACCGGTGAAAACAGCAGCCTCAACACAGTAATCAACACGTGGCGACGACGGTTTGCTGCTGTAGCGACTATCGGTGCGGCCATCTCCGTCGTGGTCGGTCTCGCCACGCTGATCGACAGCGGCGGGAGCAACACGGTCCTAGTTACCTGGCTGACCGGACTGTCTTCGTTGTCGATGCTATACACTGGTGACAACGCCGAGCTTGCTGTCACCGACGTTGGCCTACGCGTTGACAGCTCAGTCAGGCCGTGGGCCGATCTTGACGGCTACCGTGTTACCGACGACGAAATCGAGATCGAACGTGCTCGCTGGTGGCTTCCGAGCCGCGATTTTGACCGCGAACAGATCGATGACGAGTCGGCGTTCATCGACGGCTTGAACGAGCACCTGCCGCAAACAGATACGGAAACAACACCGGCGGCGACAACAGCCAGCCGCTAGCTGGCGTCATCGGCTGTCTTATCAAAGCGGCGTGGTTCGTCGTGAGCCCGGCGAGTGGCTGTTTATACTGATCAAACAACATGTGGCAGTACTTTTGAATTTACACCGACACACCGGCCGAACATGCAACTGTAAGAGAATAAAATATAGGTGACAGACAGCAGTTGTTGTATACAGAATCGATGTCGCCCGATCGTCGGCCCACCGAAACCGGATTTCTGCACTCGATCGCGACCAGTGGACAGTTTGAGCGGCTGGCAATGTATCTCGGGAGCAACGAACCCCTCGCAGTTCGACAGAAGGCGGCAGATATTCTATCGCAGTCGGTTGAATCGATCCGCGAGGATGACACCACCGAACTGACCGCACAACTATACACCGCCGTTCTCACCGAAACCGACGACAGCGTCCGGGCAGCGATCATTGAAACGCTCATCTACCTCAACGAGCGGGCGGTCGATACCATCGTAACACGGATCGAATCCGATGACGCGCCGACGCCAGCAACCCCACCACCGCTGGTGTACGGCCAGTGGCTGGAAAGCGACCATGTTGAACTCCGGTTGGTCGCCATCGCTGGGTTGGGTCGCGTTGGCAGCGATCGAATCGTCCCGAAACTTGCCGCGGCCTGCACCGATCACGATTCACGGATTCAGGTGCGGGCACTCACCGAGTGTGGTCGACTCGGGGATCCGCGCTGTGTCGACGCCGCGGTCACGTGTCTCGATGCCGCCGATGTTGATGTCCGTACAGCCGCGGTCAGGTGCCTCATCCAGATTGGCACCGACGATGCACTAACGCCGGTCATTGCACTGGTGAAAACGGCGAACTCAGAGGTACAATACGCCGTAATCGACGATATAGGAACCGTCGGCTCCCTCCGCATCTTTGGGCTGCTGCTATGGGGGCTGAACAGCGACGTGCCGAGGCTGCAAAAAGCAGCGATCCGGTCGGTGGTAGATCTGATGGTCAACGCTCCACCGGATGAGAGTCATACCGTTCGGATGACCGTTGGAACACATCTACAGGGGTTTTCTGCCGAGAGGCTTCTCTCCGACCTCCGAACCGTCGTTGCAACCGACTCCTCACCCCATCGGCGCAACGGACTCTGGTTGCTTGGAAACCTGATCGAGCCATCAGAGCACACTGACAGCCTCACCGTGCTGATCGAGGCGATCGACGACGCGGACACGAAGACAGCCGATATTGCAGTCTCACAGCTTGTTAGCTATGACGACCCTGTGATTATCGATCGGTTGGAAGCAGTGATCAAGGCGAAAGACTTCGACTCCGCGGGGCTACAACGAGCCGATCACATCCGCGAGCAGATCACACACAAAACAGCGACCGATCATCTCGAAGAGACCGTCGAGTACACGCGGGTCAGCGATCCAGCCGACTACACGCAAAAACATGCTGACCGATGAGAGCGACGATCGGTCACAACACCACGCTGATCACCGTTCAACAGTTGTGTTGTAGGACTGCCCTCGCTGTGCTGTCACCGGGCCACGACCGGCTGTCTCGTCTGAGCGGAGGTTACTGTACTCACGATTGTGTTCATTCCGATCAGCATCGGAGGGGTCGGTGGATTCGAACCGTTGGATCGCAACGCGGGGACAGCCGTCGATCGATACGCCACAGCCCCACACCATGACATCGGTGTCGGTCTCGGCATCGATCTTCGCGGCAGCCTTGCAGATAGCTTCATACTCGGTGTCGACATCAAAGCTTACCTGTCTGATATCGCCGAGCGTATGCGTTTTATCCACTGGTGTTGCGCCCGTCCGCGCTGCAATGCGAGAGATTACTGAGTGGCTCATTGTGTCACACTCACATGCGTGTGATGACTAAATTATAATCCGAGACCCACCTAAGATTTCTGATTGTCTGTTTGTCACTCTTAGAGAGTAACAACAGTGGTTATGAGTTTATTTGAAGAGTGCTCCGGCAGGGATTTGAACCCTGGTCATCACCGTGAGAGGGTGATATGATTGGCCGGACTACACCACCAGAGCGGGCTGCATTCGCCTGAATGCATCCGATTGTAGCTGGGTTGGTATCAAAACAGTTGCGCTTCGCCCGCCCCATGTGATGCAATGACGAACGATGGTGTGACAAGTAACTGTACCGTGGACACGAAACCGCCGTCAGAGCGAATATGCGAACATCTACACCCGAAAGTGAGTATTGAATAGAAAACCTCTTCAACACCGGGGTTCTAGTATCAATACCTGAAGGATCAGATCTTATGGCCAACATGGAAACAGCGACGTTCGATGCGGAGCTGAGCCTCTTTAAATACGATAACCTCGAACAGTTGCCGGCGAGCCACCGCGATCTGACCGAGGCCGAGCGGGAGCCGCGAATCGAAGCGGCACTCGACGAACTCGGTGACGACGTGGTGATTCTTGGTCACAACTACCAGCGACGCGAGATCGTCGAGCACGCCGACTTTATCGGTGACTCCTACGCGTTGAGCAAGCACGCCGCCGAGGCCGACGCCGAGTACGTCATCTTCGGCGGGGTGACGTTTATGGCCGAATCCGCCGACATCATCACCGACGACGACCAGAGCGTCGTCCTCCCCTGTATGGAGGCCTCCTGTCCGATGGCCGGCATGGCCGAGGCCCTCCAGGTCGACGCCGCCTGGGAGCAGATCACCAACGCCGACCCCGACAGCGAGATCATCCCGATCACCTACATGAACTCGTATGCCGACCTGAAGGCGTTCTGCGCCGAACAGGGCGGCCTCGTCTGTACCTCCTCGAACGCCCACAAGGCCTTTGAGTGGGCCTTTGAGCGCGGCGACAAGGTGCTGTTCCTCCCGGACAAACACCTCGGCGAGAACACCGCTCATCGCCTCGATATGGGAGACTCGATCGCTGAATGGAATCCGTGGGATCCGGAGGCCAAAGACGCCGACGAGCTCGAAGACGCGGATATCATCCTCTGGGACGGTTACTGTCAGGTTCACGAACGCTTCACCGCCGACCATATCGCCGACGTGCGCGACCGACACCGCGACGCAAACGTCGTCGTCCACCCCGAGTGCCGTCGGGAGGTCGTTGAGGCCGCCGATGTCGTCGGTAGTACCGCAACGATCACCGAGACCGTCGAGGAGGCCGATCCCGGCGAGACATGGGCGATCGGAACGGAGATCCACCTCGCCAAACATCTCGACCGCTGGCACGACGACGTGAACGTCGTTCCGCTCTGTGGTGACGCCTGTATGGACTGTGATGCGATGCGACAGATCGACCCCAACTACCTGACATGGGTGCTCGAAGAGCTCGCCGCGGGACGAGAACACAATGTCGTCGAGGTCGCCCCTGAGGAGAAGGAACTTGCCGGTGTCGCCCTCGACCGGATGCTGGAGTTGTAAGATGGCCCCTGACACACCACCCACCGACGCTGCTCGAACCGCCGACGTACTGGTCATCGGCTCGGGGATCGCCGGCTGTGCGGCTGCTCTCGCTGCGGCACGCAAAGGCGAGGACGTGCTATTCGTCACGAAGGCCAGCGAACCAGAGGACGCCTCCTCAGACTGGGCACAGGGTGGGATCGCAACCACCCGCGGCGATCCCGACTCGCTAAAAGATGATATTATCGAAGCCAGCGCGAATATGGCCGATCCAGAGGCGGTCGACGTGTTGGTCAACAACGCGGCCGACGCCGTTAGCGACGTGCTGATCGACACGCTGGGCGTCGAGTTTGACACCCTCGATGAGGGGTACGATTTCACTCGGGAGGCCGCCCACTCCGAGGATCGTATCCTCCATGTCGACGCTGCGACCGGCCAACACGTGCTCCGGCCGTTTCTCTCGCATCTCGACGAGGTCGACAATGTCGAGATTCTGGAGTCGACGGCAGCACTTGAACTTCTCCGCCACGAGGGTCGCGTCCATGGCGCGCTGCTCGACACCGACCCCGGCGGCGAACCGGTCTTTGCCGGCGCGACGATCCTTGCTACCGGTGGTATCGGCGACTGCTACGAGCAGTCAACCAACCCGACAGGCTCGACCGGCGATGGGATCGCGATGGCATTTTTAGCGGGTGCAGCGGTCGACGACATGGAGTACGTCCAGTTCCACCCGACGGCCGCCGATATCGAGGAGCCATTCCTGCTGAGCGAGGCGGTTCGCGGCGAGGGGGCACTCCTCCGAAACGACGAGGGCGAGCGGTTCATGCCGGAGTACCACACGGACGCCGAACTCGCCCCACGGGATGTCGTCGCCCGCGCGGTACAGAACGAGATCGACGCGACCGGCGGTGTGACACTCGATCTTGACCCACTGGCGGAGCCGTTCGACGAACTATTCCCGAATCTCGCCGACCGGTGTGCAGACCACGGGATCGATCCTGCCGACGGGATTCCGGTCGCACCCTGCGAGCACTTCCTCTGTGGTGGTGTCGCCGTCGACGGCCACGGCCGGACGAACCTCGACCGGCTGTACGCCGCCGGCGAGTGTGCTCACACCGGCGTTCACGGCGCGAACCGGCTTGCCTCGACAAGCCTACTCGAAGGGCTTGTCTGGGGGCTCCGTGCTGGTCGCGACGCAGCTGGCTTCGAGCCCGAGGCCATCGAGTATCAACGGCTCCAAAACAGCGATCCGGCGTTACCAGACCGGTTTGCTGACGAGAAGTTCCACCGTCTAACACGGATCGTCAGCAAGGAACTCGGGCTTCGACGAACGACGACCGGCATCGACAGCGCGCGCGGCGTCCTCCGCCGGCTGAAAGGAGAGGTCGACGCCTACATCCGCACCCGCACCTCGCGTGGCCTCTACGAGCTCCGAAACGCAACGGTCGTCGCCATCCTAATCGCCAACGCCGCCGCCGACAACGACGAGAGCGTTGGCTGTCACTACCTTGCTGACGAGGCGAGAGGTGCGACCAAATCGACGGCGACAGCGACGGACGACGACTGATGCTCACCGCGAGCCAGATCGACCGGTGGCTCCAGGAAGATATCGGCCACCACGACGTGACAAACGATGTGGCCGGCGAGACAACCGGCCAACTCGTTGCAAAAGAGGCGGGCATCGCCGCCGGGATCAAGGCGGCTACGGGCGTTTTTGACCATCTGGGTGTCGCGGTCGAGCAGGTGGTCGCCGATGGCGATGCTATCGACGCCAGCGATATCATGTTGCGGACGAGTGGGTCGGCCCGCGAAACCCTGCGCGCCGAGCGCGTCGCGGTCAACCTCGCCGGGCACGCATCCGGCGTCGCCGCAAAAACACGTGTAGCTGTCGACCGCGCCGAAGAGGTCAGCGACGACGTGCGGATCGCCGGCACGCGAAAGACGACACCCGGGCTGCGCGGGATCGAAAAACGCGCGATCGCCGCTGGCGGCGGCGACACCCACCGCCTCGATCTCTCACAGATGGTGATGATCAAGGAGAATCATATCGCCGAGATGGGGTTGGAAACTGCCGTTGAGACGTTCCGCGAGCGCGCTTCGTTTGCGACGAAAATCGAGGTCGAAGCCGAATCGCCCGAGCAGGCTCAGCGGGCCGTTACGGCAGGTGCTGATATCGTCCTTCTGGACAATATGACACCCGAGGAAACCGAGAACACGGTCGACGCGCTTGATGAGCTCGGCACCGACGCGATCGACGTGCTCACCGAAGCCAGCGGCGGCATCACGCTCGACGATGTGGCCGACTACGCTGCCACCGGTGTCGATATCATCTCGATGGGGTCGCTCACACATTCGGCGTCAAGTCTGGATTTCTCGTTTCGAACCGGCGAGTAGGCGGCGTCGCCTCACATCTTAGTCGGCCGAGACTGGTGTCTCCTCGATCGGAACCGTCTCGCCGACGGTCAGTTCGTCGCCAACAGCGATTGACTCACCCCAACTTGCCTCCGGAACGGCTGTGTTGATCATCAGTCGAAAGTCGTGATCGAACCAGTCACCACCACTCCAGTCTGGCATTGTCTCCCGGCGTTTCTCGATAAACCGCTGATTGAATCTCTCGATCTGGTCGCCGGTATCGGGATCACGGCTTGGGACGACACACCGCTGGCAGGGGTTGACCCCAAGGAGGGCGGTTCCGCCAATCGAGAACCGCACGCGGCTGTCGCGGTCAGCAAAGAGATGATCCTCCCAGAACGCCGGCACCCCACCGAGAACGACGTTCGGTCGAAGTCGGCGGCGCATTTCGTCGGGAGCGACCCCGCCAAACCAGCCAGCGACGGTATCGATAGTCACCTCACTGATGATCGTCGGCCCCGCAGCGGTGGTGTCGTCCGGAAAACCACC
>KB659957.1_pt25 | contig 40936 bp, 25 predicted proteins | sample 558768 | NCBI scaffold set KB644980.1 | reverse complement strand
GACTCCGTTTATGATCAGTCGACTGCAGAGAGCACCAGTCTTGCAGTCCGTCAGTGACGCTCTAATCGAATAGATTTGAGCGTCAAGTACCAGTTCAATGTTTTCCTAAAAAGGATGCTGATAGAATCAAATAACGATAGAAAAAACAAGAATATTTACATACGTCAATTTATATCGCAAATAAGTATTAGAGTAAAATTAACGATGTCGGTGTGTGACTTATTCTATGTATCTATACGATACACTGGGGATCAACTGCCGCAAGAGGGGGTCACAGAATATAAACTACTCTGCTCTGTCGTAGTTGGGATTTGTTATCAGTCGGTGGCACTGTAAGTATCGTTTCTCTCTGGAACCACACTCAGTCGAGTTGAAACACTCGTTTGTCTGTTCTGTTTCGAATAGCGAAACTCACAGTCCCAACAGCGATCACCTTTGCTTGCTGTTGTTGAGGACAGGGGTTTCTGCTTCTCTGTCGGAATTTTTCTCCATAGCGCTGGGATAGCCATGGGAGTTTAAGTCCCACAGATGGCTTCTCCTCAGGAGTAACCCCGGATGTCAATGTCTTCCTCCGAGGTAACGTGAGAGTCACACGTATCATCTTACAATGGACTCTCTCATCTGTATGCGGGTACCCACATCATATCGATGGTGATGGAATACCCGGATCCGACTGATCCCATGTCTTCGGCATTTCTCTCTGTGAGTGGTGTAGACGGCGAAGCAAAGAAAACTAGTGGTTGTAAGCTGGTGAAGAAAATCGGATTTGGCTCCAACTTGACATTCTCCTCCGGGTTCACGCGGAGGAATCCCACGGCACCGCACCGCTGCGCTGCGTTGAGTTGAGTGGGAATGTCAGGTTTGGGTTGACAGACTCCCAATACCAAGCCAACACACCGTTCGAATCGGTATGGGGCCGGTCGTGGGCAGTCTCTTGGGAGTGCCATATCTCAGCTTCCGCCCTCGCTCCCGGGACTCCTATCCATTATCATGTTCGGGCTCCCGAAGTTGTTTGTGCCTCGGGGAGTCCGGCAGATTTCGACGGACACGGACACGGACTCGGAGTTACTTTGTGTGGTGTTTGCCCGGTGGTTGTTGTTTGCACAGAGGGCACTCTGTTTCCAGAGTGGGCGGACACTCACAGTTACACTCATACTCGAACCGCCAGTTTTCGGGCGCTCGACCACACTGGATTCGTAACCAGTGCGCCAACACTAGTATATGTGCCATTTTGGAATCAAAACGTGTGGGAATTGCCGCTGTGACGGTGCGTATCCACAGCCTCAGTGGGATTGCACCTGCTCCACATATAATATCTGGACGCACTGCCATATCGAGAACGATATGAACTGTATACTCACGCACGCTACTCATTCCACTGTTGAATTAAACAGTGACGCTCACAGTCACCGTCCCGTGTCAAAGTGTCCTGTCCATATGGGTCACAAAAGAGTCTGAGTTTCCGTTACGTCTAACTCGACCCTTCCGTGCATTTGAAGCCGTGTTCCCAGTGAGGGATCGAACCGTAATCACAATTATAAGTTAACGATCAAACGCTCCACGCATGAGCACGTCATCAGTTGTTAGTAATGTCAGTTTTGTTATTCGATTGTAAATCGGAACACGCACACAGGCGTTTCAGGCGAACTGAGTCTGAATGTGGGTCCAGATATAACGGGTGCTCAGAGTGCTAACGATTGTTAGTCAAGCACATATATGATCAGTTTCTCTGTCGTGAATTACAGAGCACAGTACGGTTTCAGCGGTGTGAGAAGGTCAACAGATACAGATACTCATTACACCTGACCTGCCCCTGCCTCTAACTACAACTCAACACCAGAGGGAATCAGGCTGTGTGAACGAAGAAGCTTCCCATCAGCATCGTATACAAGAAATGTTTCTTTGTGATAGACGACAGCTTCAGTCCCTTCAATATACAGTTCGACACGGTACCTACCGCCCTCTGTATCAACACTCGCGTCATGACCATATTCTCGGGCAGCCCGAATGAATGATAAGACACTATCGGCTGACTCGTTCAGTTCAAGAATAAAATCACCGGTGATCCGGTTTGTTACACTCACTACACCACTTGTATCTGGATCGTCGACCGAGCCCTGCAATCGGAATGCAACGTCTGTTTCATCAGCGTCAAGATACTCCCCATTCGGGTCTGTTAATTGCGATTCAAGTACGTCAGTTGGACCATCAAAATCAATCCTGACCTGCGGTTCACGGGGGTCGGTATCATTATCTACCCAGGCAACATCGGTCACATCCAGTTCGAAGTAATCCCGCCTCATTCCGTACTTTTTGATTTGAGACGGGTGAGTATGAACGTAACGTTCGTTCACTCTCATAATATGATACGTTTAATACATCACTCAACTATAATGAATATACATCGTCTGCAAAACCACTGTCACAGTTTAGTGATGTCATCGTTTGAGTTATATGCTGTTCAAAAAGCGAGAAAGGTATCTGAGCGTTTGACTCCACAGTGATTCAACCTTCCCCGACCATCCGTTCTTGACCTTCCCACTCAGATTCGCGAAGCTCATATTTTTGGACCTTCCCGGTCGCAGTCCGTGGTAGGTTACTAACGAACTCGATCTCACGCGGAATTTTATAACTCGCGAGCGCTTCTTGACAGTGCTCAATCAGTTCCGCTTCACTCACATTGGGCGCTTGTGGGTCCCCAGCTACCGGAACAACGAATGCCTTTGGTGATTCGCCCCACTCCTCAGATGGTACGGGGATAACGGCAACATCGCTCACGGCATCATGGCTAAACAGCGTATCTTCAAGTTCAATACTCGAAATATTCTCACCACCGGAAATAATGATATCTTTTTTACGATCCTGAATCTCAATAAATCCATTTTCATCGACAACTGCCAGATCACCCATGTGATAATACCCATCGATCCGGTCGCTAAATGCTGTTTCAGTCTGGTCGGGCTTATTCCAGTAGCGGTCCATCACCTGATTACCACGGACCACAATCTCACCAATTGACTCACCATCCCATGGGACTCTTTCACCGTTCTCATCGACAACAGTAACCTCAGTCCCGAGATAGCCAATCCCCTGTTTTTTCATCAATCCAAATCGGTTATCACTGTCATCAAGTCGCCGGTCGACATCTGAAGTCGTAATGAGTGGTCCGGTCTCAGTCGCGCCGTATACATGCAGGAGGTCCCATCCAAATTCCTCCTCAACTGTTCTGATTGTTGCCTCTGGTGGTGCAGCACCCGCGGTTGCTGCACGCACTGGTGCATCACCAGTTGTCTTCACGCCGTCCTCGCTTTGATATCGATCCATCAACATATTCAGGACCGTCGGGGCGGCACACAGATATGAAACATCCTCAGATCTTATTGTGTTAAAGATCCACTCGGCATCAATACCTCGGGTGCAGACATGTTTCCCTCCAAGTCCGGTTATAGCATATATATGTCCCCATCCGTTGACATGAAACATCGGGAGTGTCCACAAATACACATCACCATCGGAGATTTGCTGATGGATTGAGACGTACTGCGCATGTAGCGTTTCTGTTCGATGGGTGCGACAAACTCCTTTTGGATCACCGGTGGTTCCGGAGGTATAGTTTATCGTTACTACTTCATCCTCATTCATGCTTGGGCGGTTATAGTCGGTTGATTGAGCAACAATATCGTCGAACTCGTGCCATTCGGCGTCAGTGTCTAGCTCCGAGATATCATTTGTAATGAACGTTTCCGTTGGCACATCATCCCGAATTGCATCAATTTTCTCGGCATACTCATAATCAGCGTAGACAGCAGAGACATCGGCATCTGAGAGGATATACTCATAATCATCAGCGATGAGTCGATAATTAAGCGGCGTATGAATCCCCCCGATCTGGAATGTTCCGTATGCAGCTTCAAGATGATAGTGCGTGTTCGGGTCAAGTACTGCAACGCGGTCACCCTTTTCAACACCGATGCGTTTCAGCGCGGCAGAAAATCCATCCGCACGGCTTCCAATCTCATTATATGTGTATCGACTCCCATCAGTTCCAACGACTGCCTCGCAGTCGCCATAATACCTACGTGCTCGGTCGAGAAAATCTGTAACGAGTAGTGGTTTTTGCATTGTCAGATATACTGTATACCTTCATCATAAATAATACGGTTCATTCACCCGGGTGACATCCCGTATGTATCTGCGGTCAAAACGATTTTTCCAGGATCTTGATGTGACCTCGGCATTCTTAATCGATATCCACACCTCGGACGGTTTCATTATAGATACATGTGATCTCGAAGACGAATACGAGCGATTGCGGGACCCAGCGAGCTCTGTCGCGTCATGAACGCGGAAGCAACAACTGCGAGAAACAACACAATGATTTGCGAAACACAACTTGCGGATTCATCGAAAGATTCTCGATCCTCACACAAACTTTCTGTTTGTGCTTTCCCCGGCTCATGACCATATCCAATCTTCATCCACCCGCATGCACGGAACCGTTTTAGGCGCACCTATCTAAGACAGGATTAAATGACGCGGGTGATTCATACCGGCGACACCCATATTGGGTACCAACAGTACCACTCGCAAACGCGACGCGAGGACTTTCTTCATGCCTTCAGACAGGTTATCACTGATGCATGTGATGCGAGTGTCGACGCGGTTATTCATGCGGGTGATCTCTTTCATGATCGTCGTCCATCGCTGACGGATCTTCTTGAGACAATCGATATCCTCCGCGATCTACGCGAGGCTGATATTCCATTTCTTGCTGTTGTTGGTAACCACGAGTCGACTCGCCATGGACAATGGCTGGATTTATTCGAGCGACTTGGACTTGCTGAACGACTTAACGGGTCACCACGATATATCGATAATAACCTCGCATTGTATGGACTCGACCACGTTCCTCCCTCTCGACGAGAGGATCTTGAATATGAATTTGATCCACATGAGGCTACTCATGCTGCCCTTGTCAGCCATGGGCTGTTTACTCCGTTTGCACACGGAGACTGGGAGACAGAAATGGTGCTCACAGCCGCATCAGTTGACTTTGATGCCATGTTACTCGGAGATAACCATGCTCCTGGTATTGAGACTGTTAAAGACACGTGGGTTACTTACTGTGGTTCCACAGAGCGGACAAGCGCCACTGAGGAGTCTGCTCGAGGATATAATCTTATTACGTTCGATACTGAGGTGGATATTCGCCGCCGAAGTCTCGAAACACGCCCATTTGTGTTCATATCTGTTGATCTTTCCGCAGGCGAGGGAACTGAGCGGGTCTGTGACCGCCTTCGCGAATATGACCTTCATGATGCTGTCGTTGTGATTGAAATCACTGGTGATGGCGACTCTGTCCCCCCAGCCACAATCGAGACCTTTGCGACCGATCACGGTGCACTCATTGCCCGTGTTACCGATCGTCGTGAACACCCTGAAACAGAGAGTATAGACACCGATATCTCATTTGCTGACCCGGACGCCGCTGTTGAACAACGGATTCGAGAACTTGACCTCTCAACGGCAGCACACAACATTGATACCACTATTCGCTCAGACAGTATCTCTGATTCGAATGTCCGCGATACGGTCACTGAAGACGTCTCAGAACTGCTCACTAACGAGTCACTCGACGCGTTCGATCCGAGTTCTACAACAGAAACACACGCATCTCCAAAAACAACGCCGACGGAATCCAAACAGACATCCTCAGAATCAGAATCAGAATCATCTCTATCCCCGACTGACCATACGACGAACCCATCATCAACAAACGACTCACTGACAAATCACACATCTTCTGCTCGACAGACGCACTCGACAGTCCAAAATGACGACCCAGATGTCAACACTGACCCAGAGAATGCACCAGTTGATGGAGGTAATGCTATTATTTCTGATGTCAAAGGCATGACGGATGTCGGTGAAAGCACGGGTGCAGTGACGAAGACTGATTCAGATAATACAACAGAAAACGGCTTTGGAATCGGGTCAGAATCAAAATCGGAATCGGATCGACAACAGAAATCAAAACCAGAGCAGCGGAGCGACACGGCGACTCACTCGCGCAGTGAAACAGACCCAAACGCAGATACAATCGAAGAAACGGAGTCATCGGAAGATGACGAACCAGATGCCACAGCAGATCAATTCACGATGGAGGATTTCTAGATGCAGTTCGATCATATTACTCTTGAGCATTTTAAGCCGTATTCGGACGCGGATTTAGATCTTCGAGATGGTGTGACAATTATTCATGGACTCAATGGTAGCGGCAAATCGTCACTGCTTGAGGCTTGTTTCTTTGCACTGTATGGCGCACGAGCACTTGATGAGACGCTTGATGAGATTGTCACAGCTGATGAGGATAATGCAACGGTTGAACTCACCTTCTCACATGCTGGATCGCAGTATCAGATTAAACGGCGGCTTCGACGAAGCGGCGACCGGATACAAACAGCTCAGTGTACACTTGATGGACCAGATGTCGAAATTGATGGAGCGACCGACGTTAGGGCGTTCATTAGCGATATTCTTCGGATGGACGCTGAAGCCTTTGTCAATTGTGCGTATGTCCGTCAAGGAGAGGTAAATAAACTCATCAACGCAACCCCGACACAACGGCAGGCAATCATCGATGATCTCCTTCAGCTTGGTCGACTCGAAGTGTACCGTGAACGTGCTTCTGATGCTCGACTTGGCGTTGAGGATATTCTTTCTGAACAACGCGGTGCTCAAGCCGAAATTGAAACACAGATTGAGCAGAAAGAGAACGCTGGTCTGCATGAACAACTCAACAAATACGAAACTGCTCGGGCAGATATCGATACAGAAATTGAGCGATATGAGGAAAATAGAGCTCGGGCGAGAGAAACCCGGGATAATGCAAAGGAGGTTCTGACATCATATCAAGAGACACAAGAGGAACTGACAAAACTCGACACCGAAATTGAGGATCTTCGCACGACAATCAAGGAAGATGAGTCGACCCGCGCGGATCTTCGTGAGACGCTTGAAACGAAAACTGAACGGGTCGAGACGCTCTCATCAGCGCTTACTGATGCGCTCTCATCTGTTGAGATTACGTCGGCTGACGCCGAGTCACTCACAGCACGCCGATCCACTCTTGATACGAAAGAGTCCTCAATCCGTGACTCACTGCAGACAGCTCGGGAGCAACAGACAAAGTTTGAAAATCAGGCTGAGAGACTTACCGAGCGAGTCGATGAGCTTGAATCACGTGCTGATGAGCTTCGAGAACAGGCTTCAGAAGCGGAGGCTGCTGTCACAGAGGCGAAAGAACAGATTACGACGCAACAAAACACTCAAACAGCGATTGAAGAACAAATGACAGCGGTGCGCGAGCGATTCGATGATTCACCGGTCGATTTCGGTGAAGCAACAGACTATCTTGAGACAGTGCAAGACGACCGTGATGATATCCGCGATGATCTTGCATCTGCCCGTGCATCCCTCTCGACTGTTCAAGACCGTCGCGATGAAGCACAAACACTTCAAGAAGCTGGGAAGTGCCCGACATGTGAACAACCAGTCGAGGGATCACCACATGTGGAAGCACTTGAGGAGTATCAAGCGCAGATTGAGACACTCACTGAGCGTATGAGCCAGCTTGAAGCCAAACAAAGCGAGGTCACCGACAAAATCGAGACCGCTGAGTCTCTTGTTGAGGCTGAACGACGATTTGAGACACTTAAAGAACGAAAGTCCCTCACAAATGAGCGGATTGCAGACGCACGTGAGACAGTCAACGAGCAGACCGAGACAGCAACATCACTCCGAGAAAATGCAGCAGAACTTGACACGAAGGCGGAAGAAAAGCGGGAGGCAGCAACAACACACAAAGCAAACGCTGAATCAAAGGCTGAGGAAATATCCACACTCGAATCTGAGCTGGAAACAATCGATACTGCTCGAAATCACTTAGATACTCTTGAAGAAATTCGATCCGAAATTGAGAGCGTAAAAACGGAGATTGAACGTCTCCGTGAACGACGTGAAGAAATCGCAAGTCGGAACGACGAACGCCGTGAATATCTCCAAGCAAAGCGTGATCGCCGTGCAGAACTCGCTGCGGACGTCGATGAATCACGGATTAAAAAAGCACGGAGTAATCATGAAGAGGCGGTTTCATATCTTGAGGATGTTTCCGAGAAGCTCAATGAATTACACGAAGAACGTGATACTATTCAAGGTCGAATTGGAAGTCTTCGTGGAGAGTTAGAAAATCTAGCTGAACTTCAGGAGAAATACACGGCGATTACTGAGCGTGTGAGTGCACTCGAGACGCTTCATGAGCAAGTTGAGACACTTTCATCAACATACCGAGAACTTAGAGCCGATCTCCGTAAGCGCAATGTCGAAACGCTGGAGCGGATGTTGAATGAGGTATTTACCCTCATTTATGATAACGACGCGTACTCTCGGATCCAGCTTGATGATGCATACGAGCTGACTATTTTCCAGAAGGACGGGACTGCTCTCAATCCAGAACAACTCTCGGGTGGCGAACGTGCGCTGTTTAATCTCTCATTACGGTGTGCAATATATCGGCTGTTAGCAGAGGGAATCAATGGAACAGCACCGATGCCACCACTCATTTTAGATGAACCAACTGTATTCCTTGATGCCGGACACGTTGGGCGACTTGTCAAGCTTGTTGAGGACATGCAACGTCGTGGCGTCGCACAGATTCTTATCGTGAGTCATGATAAAGAGCTTATTGCGGCAGCAGATCATCTTGTCACCGTTGAGAAAGACCCAACAAGCAATCGGTCATCAATCAAGCGTATTGACGACCCGCAACGAACGGCAATTAACGCTGCAAGCCCGAGCAAAACACCGCAGTAGCATCACAGAGAAATAAGGATGACAGTTTCGCTCCGGTTATATTGAAAGTGACCGAAGTGACTCCACCGCGGCTTTGGCTGTCTCTGTCGGTTCATATCCACGCTCACCGTATATTTTTGTCTCAGTCACGAGCCCGGCAGCACGAAATTCAGCAAGTTGCCCATTGAGTTCTGATTCACAGTAATCGTATGTTTCAATCATACTCACGACGCTGAGACCCTCTCGGTCCGTGAGTTCAATCAGTAATCCAAGTGCGTTCTCACTATGACTTGCAGTGAGTGCAGTCCGTACACTCTTTGGGACTCCGCTCGCGGCAGCAACAAGGGGTGAATCATCCGTGTCGGCGATCGTTAATTCCTCATTTGAAACGTATCGCTCTTCACCTGAACGTGGATCGCGGATGAGACTTGAGTCACTCGACTGTTTGCACAGTAAATATTGCGTGCCATCGGTGTGATAGACAGTCCGCATTCACTAGAGATAATTAACGAAATAATATAAACCCATTTCATGGAAGTTGTTCATAAAATGAATTAGATAATTTTAGCTGATAGTAAGTGCTCAATCAGTTTAGCAATCGTTAATAATGTACCACTGTTTCTCTCCAAAGCCACAGTTAATTGAATTAGAATCTTCTTGAGCGTCTCGTTTAGAGTGAAAAATCACGGTCTCGATAACTGTTAGTCGTCCTCAAAGCGTAAACAGAACGAAGAAGTACGGCGTCGATCAAAATCAGCGATTTCTGGCGTGGGAACGAATCACATCATAATTACAGTCGCGATTGCAATCCATCACCGTCATCCTCATCTTACAGATATCCACTATCATCGCCACAGATTAGAGACTCAATCCGGGTGAGTGATAATATGAATACACTTTGATCATAAATAGATACGAAATTGAAAATTCTGATGTCACCCAAGGCGGGGTGAGATTCACTGGCAACGATATTCACGCTTTTGTATTAACAGCTGTTGGTAATCCGATTTTTTGTTCAGCCGCAGCGCTGTCTTTTTGTCGCCCGATTCATCCTGATTCTGATTCTGATTCTGATTTGGTTTAAGTGTTACATTGGTGGTCAGTGAGTTGTTCCTTCTCTGAGTTGTGAGACTGTTCGCTGAGGGGCTTCAGCCGCAGTTCACCGGAAAAGCCGAAGCCAAAGCCAAATCCGTCTCGGGAGTGTGAGCCGACCTGCTGGACGAAGAAATCGTCGGAGGTCTCGACGTCGGGCAGACCACTTCCGAGAGACGGGTGGGGGCCCGACTGAGTGTGTCCTTTGGCGAACGTCCCGGAACTAGTCGGACAGGAAGACGCCGTGACTGACCGACACCGCCGTGTGCGTCTCAGGATCGAGGTGCTCGCCGAGCGCCTGCAGGATGGCGTTCTCCGAGGCGTAGTACGGGTGACCGATGTAACGTAATGTAGTCCATCCCCATCCGCACACAGGACATGCTGAGCGCCATCCGGGGCCTCAGCGTAGTCCTCGACGGACTGAAGCACCGCACTCCAGGACAGGACGGGACTGCATCCGCCGACAGTTGGCATCGAGACTGACTTCTGGATAATCACTTCGCGGCTCAACTGTTCAACATCTGGACGGTGGCAATCATCCTCCGTGCCGAGGAGACGGGGGCGGGAACGGGAACGGGAACGGGACGGGTACGGGTACGGGTACGGGTAGAAGCCCTGAGTGGGGGGAACCAACTGACTGCTGGAGAGCTGATGTCGACCATCGACATCGAGGACGACCCACGCGAACTCCAGATTCCGACCGGACTACCAGAAGAGACGTATGTGACGACCCAGAGAGGTGACTACCTCACGGCTGACCCTCGGCAGGGGTTGCTGAATCGAATCGCCGTGTTTCAATTATTGCTAAACGGCTGGTGTAGCGCAGACGTGAAAATTGTCCGCATATCCATATCCAACATAGTTTGATTATCTGACCGTATTCATCTGGCGCGGGGAGCCAGGCTGGTGCCGGAACGTGGATTGGTTCAGTAGTGTCGGCTTCCTCCTACAGCTAAACCCGTGGGTTTCCGCCTCAAGATACTATAAAATATCACTCAAGAGCTATCATATTCAGTCTCCTCTTTATGATCGATTTGAAATTGATCCTCATCCGTCGTTGAAATGTGTTGAGTGGCAGAAGCGTCCGCTCTCTGACCGGTATCATCATCTGCATCATTAATATACTGATAATACCGAGTTGTCAATTGATATGTCCGATACAATGCAATGAGACCGAGAGCAATACCGCCACCACCCAAACTCCACTGACTACGAAAGCCAATCAGGAGGATTCCAACTCCAATTCCAGCTACCGCGACATTCGCAAAAATAACAGCTACAATGAAGAATCGTGCTTGTTTACCATTTATTGTCTCTCCTGAGGCTGTTAGTTCGGACTCTTCGTTTGCTGGGTTCGTACTAGGAATATCAACTGATGGGATTGACACGAGATCCTGCTCTGGGTCACCCCACTGTGATTCGGGGTCGTACTCCGTTGGTTCATCAGGCCAGTTATCGCTGTCAAATGGCATATACATGAAAGTGTCCGAGGAATTAAAAATCGTTCTTGACGAACCGTCCCGGCGTCACATTTAATTCCCGAGACTTCCCATCGACTTATCACTCGTTGATAATATCACTACTGTGTATATCCGAACCCACACTCAGACTCATTTCACCTGGAACGCTCGGTTGCGCGTTCCACTTTGGATACAGAAATCACATTACGAATAATTCCAACAAGTGTTAGACTTTCGAGCGTGCGATGGGCGGTCACGCGTTCTGCTTCGAATAAAAAATCAAATTACCAACAACTGTTATCTGAGAGGACTAGTTCAACAGAAGTTGAAAGCCGTATATATTTGGATACTCGATTCGAGTAGTATCGTCCCGCAGTTACCCTGAGAAGATGAATTGCCAGGAGACCCGCATTTGATTCAGCGAATACCGGTCTCGGGAAAGTATCATAGTCACTATCAGCAGTACTCACTGAGTAAGATTGCCTCTGACGTCTCAACCCATGCAAGAGGATTCTGCGGGTCATAAAATACGATGCCATCGTCAACCTCATAGGATTCGACATCGTCGAGTCCTCTTGCCTCACCCACCCGTGCTGGTACAGGCGGCGACTCATCCGTTTGTTCGGAGTCCGCGTGGTCGGACATCGTGTTAAATGATAGAATGTGGCATGACTTATACTAATCGGTGCCGTTCGGATCTTTTTCGATTCGCATGCTGGATCGGCATGCTAATAATGGAATAATGGACCTATCAGTCATGGAAGTCATGAACTAATTCCGAAATCGACCGACGACATCACTAGTCGATACAGTAAGTCCACAAATGCCGAAGTTTTTAGCCAGCAGTGCCAAAGCAAGCCACATGAAACAGGCAGGGCTTTCAGATAACTGGAGTGATGCCGCTGATAGCGATGCCGGTACATCCAACGCCCGGCCCGATGCAGAAGCTCTCGCGGTGGCTGGTAATGACACACAGCATGTCTCTGCGATTGTTGACGCTGATGAGGTTCGCTTCCCCGATGCAGATGGAAACGTTGAATTACTTGTCACGCAGGTCAATTACAGTGTTGAGCGTGCTGGTCACGAGGAGTACCCTGTTGTCCATATTTTTGGACGGGCAACTAATGATGTTGCCCATCATGTGCGAGTGCTCGGATTCGAACCATATTTTTATGCACCAACTGAGACGCTCGATGATGAGTTACTCGATAACGATGCCATTACGCGGACTGAATCGGGATATGAGAGTATCCGTGGTGAGGAGTTAACGAAGATATGCACGCGGACACCACGAGATGTCGGACAGATCAGAGATGACTTTGATCATTATGAAGCAGATATTCTCTTTCCGAATCGATTATTGATTGATAAGGATATTAAAAGTGGGATTCGGGTTCCGGCGCGACGACTCACTGATAACCCACAGACGATTCAGATTCCGCACAACGAAATTGAACCTGTCGATGTTGAGGCAAATCTTCGTGTAAATACATTTGATATTGAGGTTGATGACCGATCAGGGTTTCCCGAAGATGGTGAGGAACCGATTGTCTGTCTCACGAGTCACGACTCTGAGCGTGATGAGTACATCACATGGCTATATGAAGCACCAGACGCGGCAGAGGACGCTCATCCTCCCGATTCGCTTGACCGGGACGACCCGATTCGATCGGGCACAACTGCTGATGTCCGAACATTCAATCACGAGGATGCGATGCTTGATGCATTTGTCTCATACATTGAACAAACCGACCCTGACATACTGACGGGGTGGAACTGTCTTCCATCGGATACTCGGATTCAGATGGCTGATGGGACTGAAACGGAGATTCATGCGATTGAGATTGGTGATAAGCTCATCGGTACTACAGACCAGCGCTCAGTGACCACGGAGGTGACAAATAAATGGGAGAGTGAGACAGAGATTTATGAATTCTCTCTCGCAGATGGGACGTCTCTCCGATCCTCCGGCGATCACCGAATCATGATCAGCGATGCTGATGTTGTTGGCTGGAAGAACGGCAGTGATGTCAACCCTGGAGAGTATGTGCTCAAACCACGACAATTACCGGTCGATGATCCGGTCATACCAACAGTCAATGAGTTGCTTTCATCTGAGTCCATACGAGTGATAGATAATTCGAATGATGATACTCTGAACACTGCTGGCGAACACATAAACACGCTCTCATCGAATCTCCGACGGTCGCGAGCCCGTCCTAATCTCCCCTCGATAACAGATGGAGGATATCAAAAGCAACCTCCGAAGAATGATGATACTAAGTTGTTCGATCTGGACCACACTGTCACTGAACGGGAACTGTACGCTATTGGACGCACGTTACATACTCAACGACCGACGGAAAACAAACCCATCACATCCCCGGCGCAGACCACATCGATTGATAGACCAGCGTCGAATAGCTACAGCCCCACTGATACTCAGTATCGATTTGATTCGACTCTCAGTGACATCATTAGCGCCCTGAGAGACTTACATCGCTGTAAGACCGAGACTGAGACTGAGACTGATGTTGATGGTTATACGCATACGCTTGATCTCTCAGCAATATATCGAATGCCGCAGTCACACATTGCACACTTTCTTGCAGGCGCACTCGATAGCGATGGAGCCGATGAAATTGCCTCATCACATCTCACAGTTGCCACGGAGTCCTCAACCATCGCCGAGTGGTATGCACGATTATATAGACGTCTTGGTATCTATGCGCAACAACAAGCAGACACTGTCCAAATAGCGAATAACGCGTGTGATCTCCAGCGATTATCCGATGTTATTCTTCCGCATCTGCGTTGTTCAGATACTATCAACCGGGTTGAAAGCCATATCGGTGCTATCTGTGATAATTCATCGGAACACTCACAGACAACGCCGCTTGAGTTAGCCACAAATAACAGCACACGACAATGTAGCGACAATAAAAAGCAAAAGGAGTCCAATACAATCTCATCTGACAACAGTGATCATGATCATAACTGGGATGCGTACGTCTTTGTCGAAATTGAAGAGATAACCCAAACTGGGACTGAAACAACATATGATATTGCAACAACGACACGCAGTTTTGTCGCTGATGATTGCTTAGTACATAATTGCGATGACTTTGACGTCCCATATGTCCTTGACCGAATGGAGGTAATCAATCCACAATCTGAGTATACCCTCACGCCTGAACGATTCTCGCGGATTGATGAGGTATGGCGAAGTGGGTGGGGTGGTCCAAATATCAAGGGTCGGGTCGTGTTTGATCTTCTGTATGCGTATAAGCGGACGCAGTTTACCGAATTAGAGTCATATCGATTAGATGCGGTCGGTGAACTCGAACTTGATGTCGGGAAAGAACGCTATCCTGGTGATATTGGCGACCTGTGGGAGCAGGACCCACAGCAACTTCTTGAGTATAATCTTCGTGATGTGGAACTCTGTGTCGAAATCGATCGAAAGCAGGACATCATTGCGTTTTGGGATGAGGTACGATCCTTCGTCGGTTGCAAACTTGAAGATGCAACGACACCGGGTGACACCGTCGATATATATATTCTTCACGAGGCGCATGACCGTTTTGCCCTTCCATCAAAAGGGCGGACCGATACTGAAGATTACGAAGGAGGCGCAGTTTTTGATCCTGTAACCGGTGTCAAAGAGATGGTCGGCGTTCTCGATCTCAAGAGTCTCTATCCGATGGCAATGACCACAATCAACGCGTCACCGGAAACAAAGGTAGACCCACAAAGCTATGACGGTGATACCTTCCGCGCACCAAATGGAACACACTTTCGACAATCTCCAGATGGCATCATTCGTGAGATGATTGATGACCTTCTCGCAGAGCGCGAGGAAAGAAAGTCACTCCGCGATCAATATGACCCTGGTGAATCAGTATATGAGCAGTATGACAGACAACAGACTGCTGTGAAGGTCATCATGAATTGTTTCACACCCGATACAGATGTCCTCACACCAAATGGTGTCGAAAACATCCGCGATCTCACTGTCGGTGATAATGTCTACTCGCTCAATCCTGACACGATGCAGATGGAAATAAAGCCGGTGACAGAAACGCACGCATATCCGAACTACCGGGACAGTCTTGTCGACATCCAGACAAATGAGATTGATTTTAGCATAACGCCAAATCATCGGATGCTCGTCAGGACAACCGCAGCAAATGCTAACTCTGAAGTTGAGTATGAATTTATTGAGGCTGGCAATCTCGATTCGACATCACGATATGAACTACCACATGAGTGGTCGGTTGATCATGCTGACTCACTTGGTGAGTATATTGATGTCATATCTCTCCTCAATGAGCGAGCGGATACCCATCATACTCTTTCTGATGGCGGAACAACCACGCTTCCCTCAGTGGATCACAACCGTGACGGTGTCATGCGCCGTGTCGACTCTGAGACATTCCTTTCAGTTATTGGCTGGTATGTCGCCACTGGGAGGCTATCACGCACTGAGAACGGAGCCACCGGCGTTCAGTTACAACTCCCACAAACAGATACTGAGACACAGACACGACTCACGGCGTTGCTTGATGAACTGGGCATTGACTGGCAGGGTAGTGATGAAACAGTACAGTTTGTCAGTCATGTCTGGGCTGAACTGCTTGATACCATCTGTGGACGCGAGGATGCGAACAAGCGTGTCCCTGAACTTATTTTCGATGCCTCTGCAGACCAGAAGCGAGCATTCTTCGACGCGATGATAGACGGGTCGGGTGTCCGAGAAACTGACTCATATCAGTATGATACATCAAATAAAGCCCTGCGTGATGATATCCTCCGGTTATGTGTCCACATTGGGCTTTCTACACGATATTACCGTGTCAATGATGAATCTTGGCGGATTGAGTGCACTGAAGCAACGACGCCCAACTTTACGATGACCAACAGTGGTCAGAGAAGGACTGCTGAAGAGGGAGTGTACTGTGTGACTGTTGCGGACAATCATACACTCTTGGCTGGAAGAAACGGGACCTTCCAGTGGACTGGTAATTCGCTGTATGGTGTGCTTGGCTGGGACCGCTTCCGATTGTATGACAAAGAGATGGGAGCAGCGGTGACTGCGACTGGAAGAGACGCAATCGAACATACCGCTAATGCGGCAAGTGAGCTCGATAAAACCGTTATTTATGGCGACAGCGTTACTGGCGACCGTCCGGTTGTTGTTCGGGATCCACGAGGTTATCTCCGAATTATTCCGATTGGGACGCTGTTTGAGCAGGCGACGGTTCCAGAGCAGAATGCACGTCTCACTGCAGATGGGGCACCAACTGGGAGTTCCGGATTTCCCAAGGAACGACGTCATCTCAGTCAGTGGGAAGCACTGTCGTTAACTGACGCTGGTGAGACAGAGTGGCAACCGATTAAGCAAATAATTCGTCATCAAACGGAGAAAGAAGTCATTACGCTCCAGCATGAACACGGTGAGTCAACAACAACCCGCGATCACTCTTATATTACCGATGATAATGGTGAATATGTCGAAACGCCGCCAGAAGACGTTGATGAGCCACTTCCTATCCCGGAGATAGCTCCAATCAAAACTATCGAAACGATTGACATATACCAGACACTGACAACAGCCGCCCATACACACACCGGAAGTGACATCGAGACCAGCGAACGGCTCCCATCCACAGATCATATCCACGCCACTGACGAATACGTCTGGATTGACACCACACCTGAGGGGCAAGATAAGCATGATTCGATACCCGCAATTCCCCGATACATTGATCTCACGAGCGACACGGGGCATGCACTCATTCGTTTCCTTGGTGTGTATCTGTCCGACTGGAGTGAATCGACAGTTACGATAAGTGAACAGGAACAACAAGCACAACAACTAGATATCACAGGACCGCATGAGTCAGCGCTGAGAACCTGTACAGCAGATGCCGATCAGTTATTTATAAATGTCACACCCACTGTTACAGCCAATGCTGAAAACAACGCTAACGCCGTTGATGGAGAATATAGCTGTCATATACCGACAACACTCGCCACAACACTTGTCAGCGCACTTGCCGGTCATCCAGCATGTGTCAAACAAGTTCCGTCAGTGATATATCACCTTCCGGATGCTGAACAATCGCGCTTTGTTCAGTGCCTGATAGGGGCAGAATCTAAACTCACATCGGGGACATTATTAAACGATTCTCAGAATATCAATGACCCAATATCATCAACGGGTGAATTTACTGCCAATCGTGAACTTGCAGCCGGTGTGTCGATGCTGCTCACACAGCGCGAGCAATCATACTCAATCGTACAGCAAGATGCTGAGGACACGTACACGATACGCATCAATGACACTGAGTCGTCATCCTCTGAATGCCATCCGACTCTCACCGAGACAGCTCACTCAGGATATGTATATGACCTCAGTGTCGAGGCGAATCAGAACTTCGTTGATGGACTTGGTGGGCTTGTGTTGCATAACACCGATTCAGTGATGTTGGAACTTGGTGATGATATGAACAAGCAGGAAGCGATCGAGCGGTCATTTGAGGTTGAAGAATACATCAATGACTCCTATGACGAATTTGCCCGCGAAGAACTCGATGCAGCGCGACATCGATTTGAAATTGAGTTCGAAAAGCTCTATCGACGATTCTTCCAGGCTGGTAAGAAAAAGCGATATGCAGGACATATCATCTGGAAGGAAGGAAAAGATGTTGACGATATCGATATCACTGGATTTGAGTATAAGCGATCGGACATTGCACCGATTACAAAAGAAGTCCAACGTCGTGTGATCGAGATGATTGTCTATGGTGAAGGAACAGACAGCATCAGTGAGTATCTGAGTGACATCATCAATGACTTCGAGTCCGGCAATATCCCGCTTGAGGATATTGGTATTCCAGGCGGGATTGGTAAGCGCTTAGAATCATATGACACAGCGACCGCACAGGTACGCGGGGCAAAATACGCGAATGAGTTCCTGGGCACAAACTTCGGTCGAGGTTCAAAACCGAAGCGCGTATATCTTCGGAAAGTACATCCGTCATGGTTCCGTCAAATGGAAACTGAAGCTGGATTCGACCCACAACGCCATGGTCTCTATCGTGAGTTCAAACGTGATCCTGATGTTATTTGTTTCGAGTATGAAGATCAAATTCCCGATGCATTCGCAGTTGATTGGGATCTTATGCTCGAAAAAACATTGAAAGGACCAATTGAGCGAATTATCGAAGCTCTTGGGATGTCGTGGAACGAAGTCAAATCCGGACAGGAACAAACTGGTCTTGGTAACTTTATCTAGGTGATTGCTGTTATATCATGATCGTCTGATATCCTTTCATACGGGAACGCAGATCCAAATCTGACATATGACTGTATCGAGAGATACACCATAGCCCTCCCGCACCCGTAACCGGGTAGGCTGTGAAGTGAGTGTAAGACCACGAATGCGGTCAAGGCGTCTGATTCCTCGTGACAGAACCATCTGCCTCAACACTCTCTTATCTGAACCTGCCCCTTCGAAGAAGGTTGAGTCTCCCTCTTTACCGTGTTTCACTGAGAGCACAGACAGCTCAGTCTAGTTATGTAACCCCTATTGTTACCCTCATAGGGTAGAGGTATTCAATGATAATTCCAACACATTACTCGCGATAAAGTTCGTCTGGGTAATGAGTGACATTTATTCCACGGTAAAAATAGTCGTACTTCTGTCACATTCTACAATCCATCCCATCGCAGGCTATGCTCACATCATAGAAGACTGAGTTTGTTGGATATCACAAATCAACCCTTTGAATATGCAAACGAATTTATATACATACCGCTCTGATAGCCGAAAATATATTCGAGTATTCTTTGTTATATTCTTAATATTTTGGCGTTATACAAATAATTTTTCTCTCAGAGAAATTGTGCAGTGGTAAATGCGTAACCATTATGGGTGACACGCGTCATTATACCAATAGGAGGTAACGATAGCAAGATGGCAACACTGGAAATTAATAATCTACAAGCACGCGTTGCAGAGGAGGACGGTGAACAAATTCTTCGAGGCGTTGATCTTCAAGTCAACTCCGGCGAAATACATGCATTGATGGGGCCGAATGGCTCCGGAAAATCAACAACAGCGAAAGTTATCGCCGGTCATCCATCATATGAGGTAACTGGTGGAGAGGTATTATTACAGCTTGAAGAAAACGAGTTTGGGGACGATATTGACATCGATGATGAAGATCGAACATGGAGTCTCCTCGATCTCGAACCAAATGAGCGAGCTGCGCTCGGTATCTTCCTTGGATTCCAGTATCCAGCTGAAATCGAGGGTGTCACGATGACGAACTTCCTTCGAACAGCACTGAATGCGAAACTCGACGAGCGCGAAGAGCTCTTCGAGGAAGAAGACGCTGATAGTGACGCTGAGGAGGAACAGGAGGAACTTGATGCCGACGATGCGGCAGGATATGAGAGCTCACCAATGGAAGGTCCAACTGATGATGGCGAGATTGGTGTTGCTGAATTCCAACAACTCCTCAATGAGAAAATGGAACTTCTCGATATGGATGAGAAGTTCATGCAGCGATATCTTAATGCCGGCTTCTCCGGTGGCGAGAAAAAACAAAATGAGGTTCTTCAAGCAGCCATCCTTGAGCCTGCTGTTGCAGTCCTTGATGAGATTGACTCTGGACTTGATATTGATCGACTCCAGGATGTCTCCTCAGGAATCAATGCACTTCGTGATGAGCAGGGCACTGGAATCCTCCAGATTACACATTATCAACGAATTCTCGACTACGTCGAACCCGATCATGTTCACATCATGCTCGACGGAAAGATTGCGAAAAGTGGCGATGCGTCACTTGCACAGCAACTCGAAGATGAAGGATATGATTGGGTCCGTCAAGAGGTCTATGAGACAGCATAATGGCGACCAGACGGTTCGAATGAAGAGCGATATTAACACTAATACCGACACAGCACTTGACATATAACAATGAGTTCTGAACAAGATCATCTACAAGATACTGACACTGAAGCACGATTTGACTTCAAAAAGAAGGAAGCCTCCGCGTTCAAAACCGAAAAGGGGCTCACTGAAGAAACAATCCGGCTGATTTCCGAAGATAAAAACGAACCTGAATGGATGCTCCAGCGTCGACTTCGTGCGCTTGAGCAATTCAAGGCGATGCCAATGCCGACGAGTTGGCCGGAAGCACCTGATCTGAGTGAGGTTGACGTCGAAGAAATCGTCCCGTACATCCGACCAGATGTTGATGTCCGCGCTGGGGTTGATGACTGGACGGAGCTTCCTGATGATATTAAGGATACCTTCGACAAACTTGGAATTCCAGAAGCCGAAAAGAATGCACTCTCAGGCGTTGGTGCGCAGTACGAGTCTGAGGTTGTCTACCAGAATATGCAAGAACAGTGGGAAGAAAAGGGTGTTATCTTCTGTGACATGGACGAGGCTGTCCAAGAACATCCTGAGATCCTCAGAGAGCACTTCATGACTAAAGCAGTCCCACCAAGCGATAATAAGTTCGCTGCACTTCATGGTGCTGTTTGGTCTGGTGGGTCATTTGTCTACGTTCCCGAGGATGTCACCGTTGAGATGCCAGTCCAGGCGTACTTCCGCATGAACTCCGAGGGCATGGGTCAGTTTGAGCATACGCTCATCATCGCTGAAGACGGTGCAGAAGTCCACTATATTGAGGGCTGTTCAGCACCGAAGTACTCTGCGTTTAATCTTCATGCTGGTGGCGTCGAGGTCTTCGTTGGTGAGGACGCTCATGTTCAATACTCCACTGTCCAGAATTGGTCAAAGAATACCTATAATCTCAATACGAAACGAGCAATCGTTGAGTCTGAGGGTCGAATGGAATGGATCTCCGGGTCAATGGGCTCGAAAGCGACAATGCTGTACCCGTCCTCCGTGTTGAAGGGTCGTGGTGCATCCGATAATCACATTACGATTGCATTCGCCGGTGATGGTCAGGACATCGACACTGGTGCAAAGGTCTATCATAACGCTCCTGAGACGAAATCGACTATCGAGTCGAAGTCAATCTCAAAAGACGGTGGTCGAACGAACTACCGTGGGCTTGTTCACATCGCAGACGGTGCTGAGAACTCTTCAACCGCTGTTGAATGTGACGCATTGATGTTCGATAACGAGTCGACATCCGATACGATGCCGTATATGGAGATCAACGAGTCATCCGTTGATGTTGCTCACGAGGCGACAGTCGGAAAGATTGGGGATGAGGATGTCTTCTATCTCCAATCACGAGGTCTTGACGACGATGATGCAAAGCAAATGATTGTCTCAGGCTTCATTGAGCCGATTACCGAGGAACTCCCAATTGAGTACGCAGTTGAGCTGAACCGGCTCGTTGAACTTGAGATGGAAGGTAGTCTCGGGTAATAATGAGTACACAACTCCCTGCAGATCTCTCTGCGGATACGGTTCGCGAGATATCATCACAGCGAGATGAGCCAGAGTGGCTTCTCCAAACACGACTTGAAGCGCTCGAATCGCTCGAGAGTCTTGATCTGCCTGATGTGATTAAGACGCCAGGACGCCGGTGGACTGATCTCGAATCTCTCGATTTCGAAACGCTCGTTGATCCACTCAATCAAAGCGACGAAACCGTTCGCGTCACCGCTGAGGGAGTCAAAGTACTGCCATTTGCAGAGGCAGTCGATACATACCCAGATCTCGTTGAGTCCGCATTTGGATCGACAGTTGCATTCGATGAGAACTATCTAACGGCGCTTTCAACGGCGCTTTTCACTACGGGAACTGTCGTCTATGTCCCGGAGGGTGTCGATGCTGAAGATGTAAAGGTGCGTGCAGAGATGAATTCGCGGTCATTATTCAGCCACACCCTTGTCATCAGTGAGCCGTCCTCATCAGTCACGATTCTTGAGAGCATTGAACCTGGATCAGCGTCCATTAATGCTGACTCCCGGTACTTCTCAAACGTGGTCGAAATCGCTGCTGGGGAGAATTCATATGTGCAGTTTGGGTCACTACAGACGCTTGAGGACAATACATACAGCTATACCCTCAAGCGAGCAGATGTGAGCACATACGGAACAGTCAACTGGATTGAAGGAAACCTTGGATCTCGGTTGACGCGCAGTGATGTCGAGTCCGAACTCAATGGGGATTCATCTGAATCACAGATTGTTGGTGCGTTCTTCGGTCATGAAGACCAGCATTTCGATGTTAATGCCCGCGTTTGGCACAAAGCTGAACATACGACCGCAGACTTAGTCACTCGTGGCGTTCTTGACGATGAGGCTCGCTCGGTATATGAGGGTGTACAAGATGTTGGTCGTGATGCATGGAGCACCAGCTCATATCAGCGTGAAAATACGCTGATGCTCTCAGATGAGAGCGAAGCAGATGCATCGCCAAAATTGATCATCCACAACCACGATACTGAAGCATCGCATTCAGCGACTGTTGGACAGGTCGATCAAGAAGATCTGTTCTATATGACTTCACGAGCAATTCAACCAGGTGTTGCCCGAGATATGCTCGTTAAAGGATTCTTCGTTCCCGTGCTTGAAGAAATCGCAGTCGATGAATTCCGTGATGATCTTCAGCAACTGATCGCAGCTCGACTCGAGTAATCTACCTCTACCTACCTTATCTTACCTCCACGCCCGCATTGTTTGCTCCGCGACTTTTTGATGTTGCTCTGTCGTTGAGATAACCTCACACGACCTAAACCGACCTGAGCTGATTTAATCGGATGATGAAGTACGAGTAGCGGGAGGCAGGATTCGGCGCGTAAATAACACAACTCCCGCCCGATGGAGGCGCTTTCATCACGATATCTCTCTGATCAGACCTTTGAGCTATCCTAGCGGTCACGACGACGCCAATTGTTATCGACTGTGTCGATAACTGTTAAGGGATTAACCACCTACCAGCAAAATATGACTCAATGGAGAATCGATACGGGAACGAATACGACGTGGAGAGACCTGTGAGCGTTGGTCAGCGCGTTGACTCCGACCGGCAACTTGTGCGGTTACTCCAGATTGGGATTGTCCTTGAGGAGGTTGTTGAAGCCCGAGCGACCAGACACCGCCGATCGATTGCTGATACCGCAGATGCCGTCGAATCACACCACGGTACCGAGCCCGAGCGTACACAACAAAAAGACACTCACGCAGATGACAGCGTCGATATGACGGCATCTGATGATACCGATATTAACGACACTCACAGCGATAATGATAATAATAATGTGAAGACGCTACTTATCGATGCTGTAAGGGAGTCTGCACGCCATCGGGACCAACTTGAGAAACTAATTCAAATGCTTGATGCTGAAAGTATTGCATTCGATAAGGTTGAGACGCTCGTTGAGGCGCAATATGGGCGAACAGAACCAGAGGACTTTGACGACGTGCTTTATGATCAACTTTGCAATGAAGAAACGGCGTACAAATTTTATGATGACCTGGTAACAGCGATCCAGGCCTCTGATGCTTCATTTAGCATCGACCGTGACCGACTTCTTACAGTGCTTGAGCGGCTCAGAGCTGAGGAAGCAGAAGGTGTCGAAGCTGTCACAAATCTTATGGAGCAACGCGAATGAATACCGCAGACCAATATGTCGAAGCGATATATCTCGAACAGCAAATTGAAAACGGACCGGTTTCAACCGGAACGCTCGCCGATCGACTTGATATTAGCCCGGCAAGTGCCAACGATATGATTGGAAAGCTCGAAACCCGTGGGCTTGTTGATCATGAAAAATATACCGGAGTGACGCTTACGGATGAGGGAATCGCGCGTGCACGTGAGGCATTACAAACATACTGCATTATCGAGCGATTCCTCGCGAACGTCCTTGCCGTTGAATCCTTCCGAACAGAAGCAGATGAGCTTGAACCGGTGATTGATGAGCTCGTTGCTGAACGACTTGACACAATTATTGACCGTCATCCGGACTGTCCTGATTGCTTCGATCCTGAGGCTGATGCATGTTGTTATCTCGATCTTGCCGTTGAGTCGACGGAAACAGGCGAACAACGTGCAGATTGAAATAGTCTGTTGTCTCTGACCGAGCTGTCGGATTATGTCAATTATCCGACTATGATGTCATTGGATACTATTCTGTATCCATATTTCGACACGTCGTTGTGCAATGTCACAACGATGATTTGAAACAATCTCAATGGCTGTGGACCACCAGCGAAAATCAAAACCAGAACCGGAACGGGATTGAATTAATTTTGGGTTTGAATCTCGGTTTATGCCAGAATGCAGAGACAGTCCACAGAGTCATATATCAACTGCCTCCGGGATTGAATTTGAATTTGGATTTTGAATTGAATTTTGCGGCGGTTCCGTCGCAGACAAACTCGATGGTTTTTCATATGACCACACGCATGTATTAATCGTAGTCCCGTGGTGTAGTGGCCAATCATAACGGCCTTTGGAGCCGTTGACGGCGGTTCGAATCCGCCCGGGACTATCTATCCTTCATTTGTGATCCAGACCCACAGCAATCAGCCACGCGCACTCGACTCGCATCGACTGGTGCTGAACGGACGGCGCTCAGGCAGCCGAACGCGAAGAGATATCCCCCGGTCAGCACCCAGCGGTCGCTCAATATCTATCTGGACAACCACTGGAAGGACAGTCCCTCCCTATTCCCTTCACGGCAGTCGAATCAGATGACAACCCGCTCCGTCCGGAACGTCGTCAAGCGAACCGCCCGCAAGACCGATGTGCAGCCGTTCCAGTATGACGAGAGCGATGGGTTCGGCGGCGACGATCAAAGGATGTCCACCCCCACACGCATTCCGCCACAGTCCTGTCTACCGCCTCCTCCATGAGCACAATCGCGACGACGGTCACTTCGACATCTACTGTGTCCAGAACCGCCTCCGTCACGCCAGCCCACAGACAACCCTTCGAAAGTACGACCACTTCTGCACTATCTAATTTCGCCGCCGGCAACCAAGTTACCGCACCGAGTATCCGGAGTTATAACAGATGAATCCCCTGATCCCGTCCGGGACGTACTCGACGATGCCAAGAAGGCATTTGAGCCACCTTTCCAATCCCGACGAGCTGGAGTCAGACTATCCCGCCGATATGACTCCGGAAGAGCGCGTCGAGCACGTTCTCACAAACGAGTACCTGCGGTGGCAGGGGATGAACTGGATCGCCACCGATATCGAACGGGCGCAAAGCGTTGTCCGAGAACGTCTACTCTGAGAAGGTTGAGGAGCTGACCGGGAAGCTGGATAATCGGGAACAGCTCTGGTAGTCCGGTCGGAAATGTCCAAACACCCGGAGACTCCTCAATCTGATATGGCAAGATTGAATCTAGAGTCGTAGCAATCGGCTTTTCTCGGTGGGAAAAAGCGTATTGTATGTGTTCGGCACAATATTGAAGTGCGAATTCAGGACCGTTGTTTCCACTCTTCAACGCTGAGCTAGTCACTATGAGCAGTTTCATACGATCCAGCCCCGGAGTTGATACTCCCTCGCTTGAGATGGGTTCAGGCACAATAATATACTCAACCAGATCGAATATCGGATTTATAATACAAATATCAGAGGGGACTACCCATTAAAAGGGAGTATTCGGAGGCACCGAGGCAAGAATATCATCACCGCAGAGAATGGGTAAATCAATATGGAATCAGTCATCCTCTGATTGGTTGGGGGATGAATTATTGTCGCTTATGAGGTATGAAGGGGACTATCGATCCAGGTCGCACGCCGACAATTTAGTTAGTAGTCCCAACAGACCGAGTTGAGTAGTTGTAGTGAGTCACATAACATAGAGCCCTGATCAGACGTGTGCGACCGATACGAGTCCGTCCCCAGTTGTGGTTCCCGAGAAGCATACGTCTGGCACCGGCTCTGATCGGGAGGTCGTTGAAGTGCCAAGCAAAACACGCGCTTCGTATCGGCGGGAGAGCGAGCGTGTGGACTACAAATGGGGGCTGCCGATGCCTCCCGAGAATATACCAGTCGTTGGCAATATGACCACTGTTCCTATCCGAAGCCACACTAAATTCGACTGGAACGCCCGGTGATGCGTTCCACTTCGGAGACAGAAATCAAATTATCATAACTGATACGGTCATACTATCGATTGTGCCGTTTAATCAGTAATGAAGCACTTAGTGATCAGAAGTGTGTAAAAAGCTGTTCGACCCCTCATTACGAAAGGACAGCAACGACTACAATCAGATTCGCTCATCTGTCATTGTTGGCAGTCTCAGATTTTATTCGCCGGATACGAATAGTGAACGCAAGAAACACTGCAAGGAGGGTTAAACAAAGGGCAACCGTGGCGGCGATGTCATGCGCAGGAATGCTGTGGTCGCCAGTGCTGGCAAGTTTTGATCCAAAATATGTGTGATGATACTCCCCGATGATTGGAATAAGATAATCAACGATGTCGTTAAATCCGAACCAACTCGTGGCAATACCGACAGCAGGGACAGTGAATTTTGCGTACCGATAAATCACAAATGCTTGTAACCCCATTCCAAAGTGACTAATGAGTAGAAACCAATAATATAGATTCTGACTCATTAATACATCATTAATAAAAATTTGGACAGCAACAACCCACAATCCGTACTTCAGATTCCCAACAAACGCGAGTGCATGGATCCAATGTCGGTTCTGTCCAAATCGCCATGATAAAACACTTGCGACCATCAATATCGTTGCAATCGGACTATCAGGCACGACAGGCCACATCACCAATGATGTGTTCAACAACTGGAATCGATAATACCAAAATCCAAATATGCTACCGGCGGTATTGATAATAATGACTGCCCAAGAGAATCGAAGCACGAACGTCTCGATCTGAGTTGGTAATGGTGAGAGATACACCGGGAGATTGTCTGTGTCGGGAATTATGGTCATTTATTCCTCATTGTAACGGTACTGTCCTCATAGAAATTTCATTATACGCTGAACAGGCCCAATCCCACTGAGACTGTGGATACGCGCCGTCACAGTGGGGGATTTCCGGAAATTTTTGTTGGACAGAGATATATATCTTAGTATCGGCACATCGGTTCTGACACCGATGAAGCCGAGTGTCCGACAGGTGGTAGTTCGAGTATAAGTATGGGTGTGGGTGTGGGTGTGAGTGTCCGCCCACGCTGGAACAGGGTGTGCCCTTCGAGGAATCACATGACAAGCATCGGGCTCTCCTCACCAGTGCAAGTAACTCCGAGTCTGCTAAGACTGACGGAAGCTCTTGAGGCACAACCAACACAAGGTCCTCGCTTCAGTTGAAGAGAGAACTCCCGGGAGCGGGATGGGTTTGGCACTCCCTAGAGAGTGCCCAGTGACCGATCACACACCGATTCCAACGGTGTCTTGGCTTAGTACTGGTATCGGGATTGGTATCGGGAGTGGGTAAATCCAAACCTGACACTCCCACTCCTAACCAGGCGAGGCGGTGCCGTGGGATTCCTTCCGTCTTGAGCCGGAGGAGAATATCAACATAACAACACAATCAGACACATTGATAGTTCAATCCATATCAGGTGTCGTATTGGTGGAGAGTCTCATCTGCGGTGTCGATGACATATGATCTCCCGTGTCTGAGTACATACTAATATGAGGCGTCGGTATGGAATAATGATTGTTACTATGATTGATATATATCGACCCTCTAGTCGAATAAATTTCTATACTACTGACACAATTAGACACATCTATCTCACTCACATCATCTCGTCGTAACGCCTAAGAACCGAAGAACCATTCGTTCGAGTAATGAATCTATTCGTGACTCTCTCACCGGTTGAATTGCCGGAAATAACTTGCTCGGGGTGGTTTTGTGGGCGTTAAAATTAAAGAGTCCGCAATCTCTGACGCGGAATTCGAGCGGATGCAGCAGTTTGTGTATGATTACCTCGCTGCGAGTGTTGAAGCCGAAGATGATGGTGGACGAATGCGATGGTACCCATGGCATAGCGCGGAATATCGATTTAACCATATTCAAAATGTCATTGAGATTGCGACGACAATCGCCGATCGTGAGGGAGCAGCAGTCGATGTTGTCCGTGTTTCTGCGCTGTTTCATGATATCTCTAAGCTTGAAGCAGATCAGGAGGTTCATGCTGAGGAAGGTGCTCGCGTTGCCCGTGAGTATCTTCAAACTCATGGTGATCTTCCACAGTCGTTTATTGATGAGGTGTGTCAATCCGTTGCTGATCATTCATATCAAGGTCCACTCACAGACGTCTCTCTTGAAACACAGAGCCTTATCGAGGCAGATATTCTCGATAAAATCGGAGCGAACGGCACTGCATTGATTCTCCTCCGGATGGGATATGAATCTCGTTCGCACACTGACGCTGCAGAGATGGTCGATCGTGTTCTTGAACGCGGCCGAAGTGCGAAAGACCGGATTGCATCTGACACCGCTGAGAGTATTGCACACCAACGACTCAAGCGTGTGAAATGGTTTCGAGAATGGTTGGAATCTGAGGTCCCAGCGATGTCCACCGCTGAGAAGCTCACATTTACACCTGACCCAGAGGCAGATGATCGCATTACGCACAGTAACATCGGTGTTACTGCCGGTACAAACGCCGACCCTGATGACTCCCATACTGACAGTGACAGTGATAGTAATAGTGACACCGAAATCAAAACCGACACCGACACTGACACTGACAGTAACATCAATACCAATAGCCCCGTTGATACACATATTACTGATTGATATCTGAGCGATGTCCCCGGAATAAACTCAAGATATTCTGTATGATTTCCGAAATAGAGAATCAGAGATATCGTCCCTGCAAGTGAACAATATCAACAAACTCGTTGATTAACAGATTATCAATCGCTGATTGCTAAGAAGTAGATCTCTCCGTGTTCAGCTATTCGTAGATTCCTGAATACAAGGTTACTACGACAGTTTTAGCATCTTAATTATAGTAATCCTCGCTGATAGACTCGATATATCAATCAAGGAAGCCTAGGATTTGAGTGTTAGCTGTCTGTCTCGGTCCTCAGTTCTCAATCTTCAGTCGTCGCTCGTTTGTGCAATGACATCGTTGTCAGTGATACTCGCTGATGCACCTGCGGCTGGTGGCAGTTCATTTCTAACGTCATCCCGTGCTCGCTCCTCAATGACTTCGGCGTATGCATCAGGCATTATCTTCACGAAGTCACCGACAACATCTGTCCACCGTTCAAGCATCCACTCAGCTCGATCACTATTAGTGTATTCTTCATGATTTTCGACAAGCCGGCGTAACATCGCCTCATCACTGTCCTCAAGCTGAGACGCGAGTGATACCATCTCTGTGTTTGCTGATTCCGAGAACGTATTGTCTGGGTCGTACACGTATGCAACTCCACCTGACATACCTGCAGCAAAGTTTCGACCAGTCTCACCAAGGACAGCAACGACACCACCAGTCATGTACTCACAGCCGTGATCACCGACTCCTTCAACGACGGTCTTCACTCCAGAGTTGCGGACCGCAAATCGTTCACCAGCAACACCATTGACATATAACTCACCCTGCGTTGCACCATAAAGTGCGACATTTCCAATGAGAACGTTCTCACTGGCTTCGTAATTGGCTGTCTCTGGCGTTTCAACGATTACTCTGCCCCCAGAGAGCCCCTTACCAACGTAGTCATTGGCTGCACCGGTAAGATGCATCGTGACACCGCTTGCGAGGAATGCACCAAATGACTGCCCTGCAACACCATCAAATGAGCAGTGGATCGTATCGTCTGGTAACCCAGTGCCACCGTGCTCACTTGAGATTCGGTTTGACAACATCGCACCAACCGCTCGGTCAACATTCGAGATTGATTCCGTAATCGCAACTGGTTCACCATCAGTGAGCGCACCTTCGGCCGACTCGATAAGGTCGTGATCGAGTTGTGTCTCGATGGCAGAATGAGCTTGTCCCTCAGTTTGGTGTCTTGTGTCACCTGCGGGCTCTGCAATAACGTCTGAAAGGTCAAGATGACGAGCCTTTTCATGATCGGTCTCACGCTGTGTGAGAAGCGACGGTCGACCGATCATGTCATCTAATGACTGGAATCCGAGTTCAGCCATTATCTCTCTGAGTTCCTGTGCAATAAACGTCATATAATTGATGACGTGATCTGGTTGTCCAGGGAATCGATTCCGAAGTTTCTCTCGCTGCGTCGCAACACCAACCGGGCAGGTATTTTCATGACACTGTCGAGCCATGACACACCCAGAGGTGACGAGTGAGGCTGTTCCAAAGACGTATTCCTCACCACCTAGGAGTGCGGCAATCGCAACATCACGACCGGTTTTCATCCCACCGTCGACAGTGACACGGATACGTGATCGAAGATCTGTTGCTCGGAGCATCTGATTTGTCTCCGCTAAACCAAGCTCCCACGGCAGACCTGCATTCTTAATTGATGTCTTTGGTGATGCACCGGTCCCACCATCATGTCCTGAGATATGGACAACATCAGCGTTTGCCTTCGCAACACCTGCAGCGATCGTTCCAATTCCTGCCTCTGAGACGAGTTTGACATTAATATCTGCCTCAGGATTTGCCGCTTTCAGGTCGTGGATGAGCTGTTTGAGATCCTCAATTGAGTAAATATCATGTAGTGGTGGTGGCGAAATAAGTCCAACACCCGGTGTTGAAAATCGAACGTGAGCAATCATCTCATTCACCTTCTTTCCAGGGAGATGACCACCTTCACCAGGCTTTGATCCCTGTGCCATCTTTATTTGAATTTCCTCAGCGTTCGTGAGATATTCTGATGTGACACCAAAGCGTCCCGATGCGACCTGCTTGACCGCACACTCCTTTTCGGTTCCAAACCGCTCTGGGGGTTCACCACCTTCACCAGTATTTGACTTCGCGCCAAGGCGATTCATCGCAATCGAATTATTCTCATGTGCCTCTGGAGAGAGACTTCCAAGTGACATCGCGGCTGTCGAGAACCGCGTTACAATATCCTCAATCGGTTCGACAGACTCGACCGGAACCGATTCACGGTCGCTATCGAATGAAAGCAGTCCACGTAAGGTCTGGAGCTCCTCGGACTGATCATTGATTAGCTCAGCAAATTCACCGTATTTCTCATAATCACCTGATCGGACTGCCTGTTGGAGCGTTCCGACGGTCTCTGGATTCCATTGGTGATGAATCCCATCAGACCGATGCTCAAATTCACCCTGCCGTTCTAACTCAGGATCCGCTCCATAAGCAACAGCGTGTCGGGTCAACACGTCTTCTTCAATCACGTCAAGACCAATTCCCTCAGTTCTGATCTCTGTTCCTTCGAAGTATTCCGCGACGAAATCTGAGTCGAGACCGACTGCTTCGAAAATCTGCGCCCCTTGATAGGACTCAACCGTCGAGATTCCCATCTTCGCCATCGTCTTCAACAGCCCATCTTCAAGCGCTTCAATGTACGCCGCAATCGCTTCAGACTCCTCAGCACCATCGGGTCCCGCAACAACGTCAGCAATCGTCTGATATGCAAGATATGGATTGACGCCATCGGCACCGTATCCGACAAGTGTTGCAATATGATGGACCTCGCGTGGATCACCAGATTCAATGATGAGTCCAGCACGGTTTCGGAGTCCAGAACGAACAAGACTATGATGAACAGCACCCGTCGCAAGAAGACTTGGGACTGCAACACGATCAGAACTCAGCTGTTTATCTGAGAGTACAACAACGTCAGCACCGTTTCTGATTTCGGTTGCTGCGTTCTCACGAATCTGTTCGATTGCTTCCTTGAGTGTTTTTTCACGGTCATACGTAATGTCAACGACCGCTGTTGACATCGTATCCTCTGTATCCTCACCCAGTGATTTGATTCCTGATATCTGCTCGTCGGCGAGTACAGGTGAGTCTAAGACGAGTTGGCGAGCATGAGCCTGGGTCTCATTGAGAAGATTTCGCTGTGCCCCAACACGTGATTCGAGTGAGGTGACCAACTCTTCACGAATGTAATCAAGCGGTGGATTCGTAACCTGTGCGAATAGTTGCTTGAAATAGGTGAAAAGCGGTCGGTTAAAATCCGAAAGAACCGATAATGGTGTGTCATCGCCCATCGACCCGACCGGGTCTTTGCCCTTTTCTGCCATCGGCTCAATCAGATGGTTCAACTGGTCGTGAGTGTATCCAAATGCCGCTTGTGCCGCACGAAGATGATCGAAATCTGCCTGTGACTCGTATCCAGAGTCGTCGGTTAATTCTGAGAGATGTCGCTGTTCTGTCTCAAGCCACTCAGCGTACTTTTCATCAGTGAGTGAGTCAAATACCTCCGAATCTGGGATGACACGTCCTTCCTCGGGATCTGCAACGAACAACTGTCCAGGCTGAAGTCGCCCACGTTCGCTGATGTTGCTTGGTTCGGTATCGAGTGCGCCAGATTCGCTCGCCATAATGAGCGTGTTATCTGTTGTGACATCGTACCGGCAGGGTCGAAGCCCATTCCGATCAAGGACCGCAGCAATTCGATCACCATCTGTTGCTGCGACTAGTGCTGGTCCATCCCATGGCTCAACGAGTGATGCGTGATAATCATACCACGCACGGCGGTCTTCATCCATCTGCTCATCGCCACGATATGCTTCAGGAATGAGCATCCGAAGAACGTGTGGTAGCTCACGCCCTCCTTGTAAAAGCAACTCAACGGCATTATCGACGGATGCTGTATCTGATTGATTCGGATCGTTAATTACTGGTTTTATTGTATCCAGTTCATCGCCAAACGCTGAGTGTGAAAGGTCCGTTTCACGGCTTCGCATCCAGTTGATATTACCTTGAATGGTGTTGATTTCGCCGTTGTGGATAATATGTCGATACGGATGTGCAAGATGCCATGCACCAAGTGTGTTCGTCGAGAATCGTGCATGAACGAGCGTCAGTGTCGTTTCGAACCGTTCGTCTGCGAGGTCCTGATAGTAATCAGCAAGTTGCGTACCCTTTAATAATCCCTTATATACGATTGTCTGTCTCGACAGTGAGCAAATATAAAACCTCGCGGCACCACTTGAGTCAAGCTCATCAACTTCAGTCTCGACTGCCCGTCGAGCAATGTAAAGAGACCGGTCAAACTGTTCGGTATCAACCGCATCCTCATCTGCCCCGAGTTTGTGTGTGGATTCAGGGATGACAAATGCCTGCCAAACATCAGGCTCAGATGCAAGTGCTGTCTCACCAAGGTCGGTATTATCTGTTGGAACATCCCGCCAACAAACAACAGATAGATCGTATTCAGCAAGTACCCGCTCGAAGATCGACATGAGTCCCTCTCGAGCAGCGTCGTCCTGCGGCATGAAGATTGATCCAACGGCGTACTCTTCAGGAAGATCATATTCGACAACAGCATCAAAGAATGAGTCAGGTCGTTGAACAACAATTCCAGCGCCATCTCCTGTGTCGGGCTCAGCGCCGGTCGTTCCTCGGTGTTCAAGATTTTCAAGGAGTTCAATCCCATTAGATACGGTTTGGTGCGATTGCCCACCGTCGAGATCGACAACAGCGCCAACACCGCAGTTCGACCGACTGTCTGATGGATCAGCCAATCCATCGGTATTTTCGGTCGTGTGGCTGCTTGGCTTGGTCATATGATATCTACGGTATGGTTACTAAAGGAACTTCCCCTCAAATGATATTGTGTCACTAACCACATATAAGGACCGGGAGTAATATCTTATATTTTGCACACATATTCGACATCTAACGAATGTAATTATCAACAAGGATAATTAACGATATTTGTAGTTTTGTTAATACGACTTGGCGAAATATGCAGGTTTGAGAGCTGGATTATTACAGACCACACACGTCGTATCTGTCAAATCAAGCGACTTTTCATTGGTTTCTGTTGTTACATCATCGTCCCTCGTTGGGGTTTCATCCGTGGCATCTCGGCTATCAGTTACAGTATCCGATAAGGGCACCATGACGATTTCAGCTGCGATTTCATCCTTGATTGCCGTCTCGCAACTTTCATTCCCACACCATGGGGTTTTCACATAACCACCGTGCTGTCCGAGTGTTCCTAGCAGTTCAGAACGGGTCTCAGCTGTCCGGATATTTGAATTGAGTGTTTCTTCTGCAGCTGCATACAATTTTGCGTATATAGCATCAAACTGCTCCTGAACCACCTCAGCAACCGCTGATCGCTCAGCAGTTACTGAGTCTCCATCAGGTCGATGTACCAGTGTGACTGTCTCCTCTGCGGCTTCATCTGGTCCAATCTCAGCCCGCAACGGGACTCCTTTCAATTCCCACTCATTGAATTTGAATCCGGGATTTCGCTCATCACGGTCATCAAATTCGACACGAACGCCAGCATCATCAAGACTGTTTGCAACATCTTCAGCATATTCAAGCACGGTCTCTTTCGTCTCTGCCTGCCAGATAGGGACGATGACGACCTGCTCTGGGGCGATTGTTGGCGGAAGCACAAGTCCTTGATCATCTGAGTGTGTCATAATAAGCGCACCAAGTGCTCGCCATGAAAGTCCCCATGAGGTTGTGTGTGCGACTTGTGACGTCTCATCCTCGTCAGTGTAGGTAATATCGAACGCATCTGCGAATCCAGTGCCAAGATAGTGAGATGTTGCACCCTGTACTGACTTTCCATCCGGCATCAATGCCTCAACGGTCGTTGTCGTGTCCGCACCTGGGAATTTGTCATGCTCTGGTTTCGCACCCCGAAGCACTGGCATCGCAAGCAGGTCCTCGTATGTTGACTCATATTGATCCAGACGGCGCATTGTTTCTGCCCATGCGTCCGCTCGCGTTGCGTGTGCGGTGTGACCTTCCTGCCAGAGGAATTCTTTTGTCCTAAAAAACGGCTTTGTCTCGGTTGCCTCCCATCGGACGACTGATGTCCATTGATTCACCCGCAGTGGGAGATCCCGGTAGCTCCGAATCCACTGTGAGAGATATGGTGCAATGATTGATTCTGATGTCGGACGGACTGCAAGCCGCTCTTCAAGTTCGGTTTGACCAGCCTGCTCAACCCATGCCACTTCGGGGTCAAATCCCTCGACGATTTCTTTCTCCCGTTCAAGATATCCCTCGGGGATAAATAATGGGAAATATGCATTCTGGACACCTGTCTGTTTGAATCGACTGTCAAGATAGCTTTGAACACGTTCCCAGAGTTCATACGCCCGTGGGCGAGTGACGATGAATCCACTCATGCCCTCTGGACCATAATTGGCTAATTCAGCCTTCTGAACGACTTCAGCGTACCACTCACCAGTATTATGTGTTTTTGATTGAGTAATCCCAAGATCTTGATTCTCACTCATTATCTAAAACGAATCCGAGGTGCGTGTTAAATCCCCTGAACAGCAGGACTTCTTCGTTTTGAGCTACACTCATGAAGCCGTGAGTTTTCGCCTTGCACCTTGTATAACTCAATCGCCCTATGTACCGAAATCGGTTCGCTGTACTCCAAATGATGTTGATGATCCCTGCCAGTCCCATCTTGGCAACCGAGTTTGGAATCCTGCAGCGAGTGCTTCATCAAGATCGTCAATCCCAGCGGCTTCTGGCGTATGTGTGTACACACCTGTGATATGAAATGTTGCTTGCGCAAGCACAGACAGTGGCGAACCGCTGGCAATTGTCGATGCAAGTTCCTGAGCAAGCACTTCATCAACTATGAACCCCGATTATAGAATCTCGAGGAGAATACCCGCGTCTTGAGCCGCGGGATGTATCCGACAACTCCTCCGCAACCACCGCCGATGGCTGGACGGGGAGAATCCCTGATTCGGCGTCACGCTTTCTGAGTCCAGAGCGAGTTGATTGTTTGCTCGCCGCGACAACCGTAGCTCGCGGTGTCCTTCGCCGCCATGCACTCTGCGTTCCCTGTTGCACCACACGACTCACACTCAAACTCCGCCTGCGTGACTCGGATTCCCCTTGCTCGTATTCCCATACCCGGGGCATCGACGACTCGCATTCTCTGGGTTGACGTGCTCTGCACAGATGGCTCCCGCATCAGCCTCGTACTCCAGTAGGTCAACGAGTTGGTGGTGTGCCCACTGACAGAACTCCTTCCATCCGTGGCGCACGTTTCCTGATGTGTTTCAAAATCTCGCACGCGATGCACTCGCAGCATGCGTCAATGCCTTCTTGATGATATCTTTGATGACGCAGTGCAGCACGTCCCAGAATACCGTGACTTCCTGCCGCTCATCTGCTGGATGGTGCGATATGCGGACTGCGTACGGTCTGTTGGAGGCTCGCGCGATTCCGCTCAAGTCTTCAGTGTTAAGAGTTTAAATTCTCGACTGGATACTCGGAGCCTGTCGTCTTGAGAGCAGTGTGACCGGTTGAGCAAACGAGCCTCAAGACCCGTGCGTTCATTATCGGGGGAGATCTGCTGTCTATGTTGCCTGTAGAGGAACCCTCGTTCATTCGGGGTAAAAACTCAATTAGAACTGAATATCAAATGTATGATTCCGGCTTGAGAAGATTTTTATACGCAGGCAGGGCTACGACACGATAAGCGGGTTTTACCTGTCTCCTACATGATCAGGACCGCCAGAGATAGCGATTCATTTAGTCGTTCAATATGCTCTCTCATCCATTATGACGCTTGATTATCTCCGGATTAAATTACCAGTCCAACATTGTGATAGGAGTGACCCGACATACCGTCTGTCCACGACATTGTGGGCAGGACGTTCTTACCTATGAGCTCAGTAGATACGCAACTTGAGGAACTGAAATCAGAGATAGTGGCAGAACTGCCGTCTGATATCTCTGTCTCAGATGTAACGTACGAGGGACCAGAACTTGTCGTCTACACGCGTGATCCCAAACGATTCGCAAAGAATGGAGACCTCGTTCGCGACCTTGCAGGAAAACTCCGCAAGCGCATCACTATTCGGCCGGATCCAGAAGCACTTGCGTCACCAACGCGAGCACAGAATCAGATTCATGACGTGCTCCCTGATGAAGCTGGGGTAACCGATCTTGATTTTCATCATGATACCGGTGAGGTTGTGATTGAAGCACAAAAGCCTGGTATGGTAATCGGACGTGGTGGTGAAACACTTCGAGAGATTACACAGCAAGTTGGATGGACACCTGAGGTTGTTCGTACACCACCGATTGAATCATCGACTGTCTCAAATGTGCGTAATTTCTTAAAACAAGAACGTGATGATCGTCGAGATATTCTTGAGCGTGTTGGTCGACAGATTCACCGTGAGGAACTCTCAGATGATGAATGGATTCGCATCAGCACATTAGGCTGCTGTCGTGAGGTAGGTCGTGCTTCATTCGTCCTTTCGACGCCGGAAACACGCATTCTTATTGACTGTGGAGACAAGCCAGGGTCTGATGATGTCCCGTATTTGCAGGCTCCAGAGGCGCTTGGGTCCGGTGCAAGTTCACTTGATGCGGTCGTGCTTACACATGCCCATCTTGACCATTCAGCGCTCCTTCCACTATTATTCAAATATGGATATGACGGACCAATCTATACGACAGAACCAACCCGTGACCTGATGGGGCTTCTCCAATTGGATTATCTTGATGTCGCAGCAAAAGAGGGGCGTACACCACCATATGACTCATCGATGGTTCGTGAGACAATTAAACACACTATTCCATTAGAATATGGCGATGTCACCGATATCGCCCCAGATATCAAATTGACATTCCATAATGCAGGTCATATCCTCGGGTCAGCGGTGACACACTTCCATATCGGCGATGGACTGTATAATGTTGCATTCTCTGGTGACATTCACTACGAAGATACTCGATTATTTAATGGGGCAGTCAATGACTTCCCGCGTGTGGAAACACTTGTTCTCGAATCGACATACGGTGGTCGTGATGATTATCAAACAGATCAAGAGGATTCAGAGCGTGAGCTCATAAATGTAATCAATGAAACATATGACCGCGGTGGGAAAGTCGTCATCCCTGCTTTTGCTGTCGGACGGTCACAGGAGATTATGCTCGTCTTAGAAGAGGCGATGCGAACTGGTGAGATCCCACAGATGCCAGTCCATCTTGATGGCATGATATGGGAGGCAACGGCGATTCACACGACGTATCCTGAGTATCTCCGTGATAATCTCCGTGATCGAATCTTCCACGATGATGAAAATCCATTCCTTGCTGAGGAGTTCAATCACATTGATGCCGGTGAGGAAGAACGACAGGCGGTCTCCGATGGTGATCAATGCATTGTGCTTTCGACATCGGGCATGATCACCGGTGGACCAATTATGTCTTGGCTTCAACATATCGGCACTGACTCGGATTCACGCCTGATTTTTGTTGGATATCAAGCACAGGGGACGCTTGGTCGGCGTATCCAAGATGGCTGGGATGAAATCCCGATTAACGGCGATCAACTGGGTCGATCAGAGACGCTGACGCTTGAGATGGATGTCACAACCGTGAGTGGCTTCTCAGGACACGCCGACCGCCAGGGACTTGAAAACTTCGTCAAGACAATGAATCCCCGTCCTGAAAAAATTCTCTGCGTGCACGGTGATGAGCAGTCGGTACAAGACCTTTCATCTGGGCTGTATCATGACTATAATTTACGGACGTTTGCTCCGAAGAATCTCGAGACATTCCGATTCCTATAGTGACTGAGTCACACACGATTGTTGTCTCAGATGCCTCAGTTAAGAGATTCAGTTCATAATATATAGAACATCTAAGACGTAGGCTGAGGGAATGAGAAAAGCCACAGGTCACCCGACCCGTGGTCGTTGAGTTGAATCCTCGTTGGTTCTCAACTCAATGTACCCTCCCCACAATCAAATGAGTCATCAACATCGCCAGTGGTGCGTCCGCACGCAGGAAATCCTGGTTTCCGGTTTTGGTTTTTGTGGTGATTTCATGACCGTTAATGGGGGCGAGAAGAAATGAAAAAAGAGCAAAAAGGAAAGCTAGACACAGTTCGGTAACAACCAGTGGGCAACTCTGCGCTCCGCGCTCCGGGAGCAATCGGGGAAGAGCGGAGCGATTTCCACCATCGACAGTCCTCAGATGGCAGTCTATCCGCTCCAGGTGATCAGACAGTGACCGGGGTTACTCTCAGACCGAGTGAACAATCGGTCTTAAATACTGAATCGATGCAGTTGCCGTGTCGGAGTCTTCGCACACAATTATGCTGACAGCAACGCGTAAATCCAAATCCAGTCTGTTGATGCTCGTTGGCGTCCTTGTAGCGTAATATATATCAGCATTATGATTTTTATATGTGGAGCAGGTGCAATCCCACTGAGGCTGTGGATATGCACCGTCACAGCGGCAATTCCCACACATTTTGTTCCAAAATGGCACATATACTAGTGTCGGCGCATTGGTTACAAACCCAGTGTGGCCGAGCGCCCGAAAACTGGCGGTTCGAGTATGACTATGAGTGTCCGCCCACTCTGGAAACAGAGTGCGTCCCAATGTGCAAACAACAAGCACCGGGCAAACACCACACAAAGTAACTCCGAGTCCGTGTCCGTGTCCGTGTCCGTCGAAATCTGCCGGACTCCCTAAGGCACAAACAACGTCGGGAGCCCGAACATGATAATGGATAGGAGTCCCGGGGGCGGAAGCTAGCTGAAGCTGAGATGTGGCACTCCCAGGAGACTGCCCACGACCGGCCCCATACCGATTCGAACGGTGTGTTGGCTTGGTATTGGCAGTCTGTCAACCCAACCCTGACATTCCCAACTCAACTCAACTCAACGCAGCGCAGCGGTGTGCCGTGGGATTCCTCCGCGTGAGGCCGGAGGAGGATGTCAAGATTCGAAGCAGAGCGCGGAAGCTGGCATCTCAAACTTGGTTACCGCGGTGTCTCATATTGCCAGCCACTGCTGTGAACTCATATTCGACCATCAGTAAGGCTAGATTGAGCAATCACTCCTAATATTTGAGGTCTCGCCAGAACGTATATATCGTATGCGGTTATGGATATGAATATGTCTGAGATGGACGTGCCTGAAGAGCGGATCCAAGAAACAACAAGTTGGCCAGACCTTGCAATTAGTCTATATGACCGATTGACCGGTCGTGGTGCTGAGATTATCTATGACTTTGAGGACATGGAAGTGGAGGTTCCAAGCGGTACTGGAGAGGATGCTGAACATGCACAATGGCGGGTCGACGGCACTGTCCGTGTAACAACTCGCGAACGTGAGTGACACAACTACCGAATCGTCGCAGATCCCTCTGAATGTCAATGCTGACCTGACGGTATCTGTAGACGGTGGGAAAGCAGAAGTCTCGTCGACTGGCGACCGACTCTTTGTCACGTTTCCATCGATCCTCCCAGCGGTAAATGCACTTCGTGGACTGCCGAGTGACCCTGATAGTGCAGATACGGTTGCTGCTGTGTTGTCGCGGACAGATCTTACGACTGAAGTCCGCGTTCACGACCGAACAGTTGCTGTCATTGGCTCGAAGGCTAACCCAGGCACCCTTTCGGAGGCGCTCTCAGCCGATCCATCGAGGTCGACTTGGCGGGGTTATTGGTGCTGTCA
>KB659956.1_pt92 | contig 41780 bp, 45 predicted proteins | sample 558768 | NCBI scaffold set KB644980.1 | reverse complement strand
AACTGGCGGTTCGAATGTAAGTATGAGTGTCCGCCCACTCTGGAAACAGAGTGCCCTCTGTGCAAACAACAACCACCGGGCAAACACCACACAAAGTAACTCCGAGTCCGTGTCCGTGTCCGTCTCCGTCGAAATCTGCCGGACTCCCCAAGGCACAACCAACTTGGCGTGGGCGTCCGACTCTGACAAACGAGAGGAGTCCCGGGAGGCGGAAGCTAAAGCTGAAGCTGAAGCTGAGATGTGGCACTCCCAAGAGACTGCCCACGACCGGCCCCATACCGATTCGAACGGTGTGGTGGCTTGGTATTGGGAGTCTGTCAACCCAACCCTGACATTCCCAACTCAACTCAACTCAACTCAACTCAACTCAACTCAACGCAGCGCAGCGGTGCCGTGGGATTCCTCCCGCCTCTCGCCTTCAGGCGGAGGAGGATGTCAATTGTCGGCTCATGATTACTCACTGAGGAGAGAGTGCAATCGGGACTGCGAATTCTGAAGCAAGACTGCGGCTCAGGGCGAATCCTCTTTGATGTAATTTGTCTCTGAATGAAAATAGATCTGCACAGAACAGGACTGTCTCCATAGTGATGAGTTCGAATAGTTTCACCGACGGTGTCGAATGACGCGGGTTCAGCGGCTCCCATCACCGATACGGATAATCACGGTGCTAAAGACTTACACTAATCACTATCAGTCGTCTAGTCAATAACATAACAATAGAGAGAAACACAGTCATGTAACGGCAGCATCATCGCCGAATCGATAGCCAGCGTACCGCAACAATTCCCTGGCTCGGTCAGATTTAGCTACTAATACACTGCGCTCAGCCGGAAGGTCACCGTTATTGATTGATCGTGGGACTGAAAGCGTCCCAGTCGGCACAGATGCGTCACCAACCACAGGAAGGTGTCCAGTATCAATTTTCATGACGAGTGGAGCGTCGACACGGATAACCCCATCATCTCCGTACAACTGTGCGTTCATACGCTCATGATCATCCTGCTGGATAGCAGGAAGCTCTCTGTCTGCTGGTTCAAGATACAGTTTCCCGAGATAATAGCCATCGGAGAATGATTCAAACATCTATGCGAGAGTTTCTCACTCATGGATCATAATAACTCTTTTTACCAGCAGGACATCTCAGTTTTACTCTCAGTCTGTTTCGTTTGTTGCTGCCGTCATTGACCACACAGCAATGAGACCAAGTGCAGCAGCTGGGACAAGCGGAAGGATGAGCAACGATACGAGATATGGAATCCCGACTGCTGCGAGGATGCTCGGCTGAATATAGATAATTCCAGGGATAATAACAAGACTGAGAAAAAGACTCCCGACGAGAACCCACCCATGGATTCCAAATCCAACATCAGATTGTGTTTGTTCCTCCGTATCAGTATTCACTATCTGGAATTACGACCACCTTCCCAAAGCCCTCACGATTCTCCAATAACTCATGTGCACGAGCAGCATCGCTCATGGGCAATGTCTCGCGAATACGCGGTTCGAATGTTCCATCCCAGACAAGATCTAATACCTCCTCAGCTTGCCCGGGTGTTGCCATTGTTGAGCCGATAATCTGGAGTTGATTCCAGAAAATACGATTCAGATTCGCATCAGGATTTGGACCTGTCGTTGCTCCACACGTAATTAATCTCCCGCCTTTTCGAAGACTCTTCAATGATCCCTCATACGTTGCTTCGCCAACATGGTCAATAACAACGTCAACGCCACGACCATCAGTTATTTGATATATCTCGTCAGCAAATGAAGAGTTTTCATAGTTGATTAAATGCTCAGCCCCACAGTCAGCGGCGTGTGCAAGTTTTCGTTCCGTTGATGCTGTTGCTGATACTGTTGCGCCGGCATGACTGGCGATCTGCACGGCTGCATGTCCAACACCACCGGAAGCACCATGAATAAGCACATGCTCACCAGTTCGCAGTTCTGCCCGATCGATGAGCATCCGCCAGGCTGTTTGAAACACCAATGACGTTGAGCCGGCAATGTTCCATGGTACATCATCGGGAACAGGCACAAGATTAGCAGCCGGTACTGCGGTATACTCTGAGTGAACTCCCCGGACATGTTCACCAATAAGATGATAATCTGCAGCAAGCGTTGGATCACCCTTTCGTGTGAACTCATCGGTGTCACCTGCAACGCCAGCAATGAGCGCTACGTGGTCGCCAGGATCAAATCGTGTGACATCTGCACCGGTTTCGCTGACAACCCCTGCCATATCACTGCCAGGAATATGCGGCATCTCGACATCAATTCCTGGGAGTCCACGTCGTGTCCACACATCAAGATGATTCACTGATGCAGCTTTCACATCAACGAGCACTTCATCCCTCTCAATAGTCGGATTCGGAAACTCACTGTATTCGATGACGTCACGACCACCGTGTGCAGCGAATTGGACGGCTTGCATGCCACCCGATACAAACTGCCTGCACAAAACGTTCTCCATTAATTATCATGAACGAGCTGGCGTCATAATTGATGAGCATAATCCGACAGTATGATATCTCCTGTTGCTGTATCTGATTATGATGGCTGGCTCCGACCATTCATTGGATACTATTGTCGGGAAACGGCAATCGTTTCTTGAGTCAGTACAAAAAAATCCAAAAGGAAAATGTGAACTTGAGACGGATCTTGATGTCTCACGGTCGACAGTTGACCGTGGGATTCGTGAACTTGAGAACGCTGGACTCATTACATCGACAAATAACACATATCGATTAACGCTTGCTGGTCGGACAGCACTTACAGCAGTTCAGCAGTATCACAGACGGCTGCAAGAGATTGATACAGGTCGTAATCTTCTTTCAACTCTTCCGAGCGATATTGATATTGCTGATGTGTTTCTTGATGGGGCATCATTTGCTCAAGCATCCCCTGAAATTCCCGATCGGATAATCAGACATCTGTTCGAGAGTATTGAATCCGCAGACGTCTTTCGAGGCGTCTCTCCTGTTGCGCTTGCAGGGTATCTTGATGAGTTCTACACCATGACAACTGTGAACGGGACGATCGTGAAACATGTCGTTGATGAAGATGTTGTTGAGACACTACTCGCAGCGCCTGAACTCCGCTCGGGATTTATCGAACAGGCACGACATAACCGTGTCAATCTACTGAGCTGTGATGTATCATTTTCCTACGGGCTTTGGATTGTTGATGATACTGAGGCGGGGGTTGTATTTTACAGTGATACCGGTGTTCGTGGTATTATTATGAATGACAGTGATACTGCAATACAGTGGGCACATAACCAATGGGAATCAGTGATGACCGATGTAACGCCGATTGATGAATCGACTCTCCAAGGGACAGAACCAGATATTACGGACATTACTGACAACTCTCGAATGGAAAACAGCGTTACTTCGACTGAGGAGACTACCCCCGACTCGAAGCTCGATGCCAGCAGTGACGTCGAGATAAATAACGGAATCACCGCACGCACACAACGGAGTATTGAGTCCGATTCTACATCAACACACGAGAATCAAGCCACACAGGACGAGGCAGAGACAAGTACAAGTACAGATATAAACACGGACACGGAAACAGAAACAGCAGAGTTTCAGGATAACTCGGAATCCTGAGTGTGACCCATGAGACACAGACTCAAGCGACTCGTACAACTGTTCATTCGTGAAGTGTTTATTTGCAGAAATGAATGAGCAGTTATGTCTCAAGATAACATATCAGGAGTTGATCCTCGATCACACATACGTGCAGATGGCTCTAGAATGAATGAAAATTCTAAGGCGGATAAGAATAAGAATAATCATACCCAAGAGCACACAGAAAGTACCGACCATACTCATCATCATGATGACGATGACAGCGGTGATGGTAATCATAATCATAATCATGATCATGACCATGACCACAACCACGATCACGATCACGGATCACAGTCACCATGCACACGATGTTGGAACACTCGGTGTTGCGATCTTCACTATTTCATCATCTCGATCTCTTGCCGATGATGCCGCAGGTGATGCTATTGCAGCAGCGTTTGAGTCTGCGGGCCACACAATCGTCACTCGTGAAATTGTCGACGATGATATTCACCGAATTCAATCAGTTGTTGAGACAGCCGTTTCAAACACGGACACTGATATCGTCGTGACGACAGGCGGAACTGGAATCACTCCAGATGATGTCACGATCGAGGCTATTCGCGACCAATATGATAAATCGCTCCCTGGGTTTGGCGAATTATTCCGCCGCCGATCCGAGGCTGAAATCGGGACTCGTGTTCTTGGGACGCGGGCAACAGCGGGAATTATCGATGCTGTCCCGGTTTTTTGTCTTCCAGGAAGTGAGAACGCCGCAACATTAGGCAGTACTGAGCTTATCGTGCCTGAAGCACCACATCTCGCAGGACTTGCAACGCGCGATGAGACCTGAATTTCAACGGGTGTATTAATTATCCCGCCGTATCATGCGTGTGCTTTTAATGCGTTTACAGAATACCCTACACCATGAGCAAGCAGACACACCGTGAGGACGGGACAGACGCCGATTCTCCGTTCTCAACGGAAAAGGACCCAGACCTTCCAAGCACGGATGTGACAGAAGGCGCAGACCGAGCCCCTCACCGAGCAATGTTTCGTGCAATGGGCTTTGATGATACAGATCTATCCTCACCGATGGTTGGCGTTGCCAATCCAGCGGCTGATATCACTCCCTGTAATGTCCATCTTGATGATGTTGCTGATGCAGCGATTGAGGGTGTTGAAGACGCTGGTGGAATGCCAATTGAGTTTGGAACAATCACGATTTCTGATGCCATTTCGATGGGTACTGAGGGAATGAAAGCATCTCTTATCTCACGCGAGGTAATTGCTGACTCTGTCGAACTCGTCGCCTTTGGCGAGCGGATGGATGCGCTTGTGACAGTCGCCGGGTGCGATAAAAATCTGCCGGGGATGATGATTGCCTCAATTCGAACTGATCTCCCATCGGTATTCCTGTATGGTGGCTCAATCATGCCCGGCGAGCACGATGGTCGGGATGTCACCATTCAAAATGTGTTCGAAGGCGTTGGAACGTACGCCGAGGGTAATATGAGCGCAGACGAACTTGATGAACTTGAGCGACATGCATGCCCCGGTGCTGGGTCATGTGGTGGCATGTTTACCGCAAACACAATGGCATCAATCTCAGAAGCGCTTGGGATGGCACCGCTTGGCTCTGCTGGTGCGCCAGCCGAATCAACAGAACGATATGATATTGCTCGGCGTGCTGGTGAAGCCGTTCTTGATGCTGTGGCAAATGACCGTCGTCCATCGGATATTCTCTCGAAAAAGTCCTTTGAGAATGCGATTGCACTACAGGTTGCAATTGGGGGATCAACGAATGCTGTCCTTCATCTGCTTGCACTTGCGGCCGAAGCAGGCGTTGATCTGACGATTGCGGAATTTGATGCGATTTCACGTCGCACTCCAAAGATCGCCGATCTCCAGCCTGGCGGAACAAAAACGATGAATGATCTCCATGAGATTGGCGGGGTTCCAATTGTCATTCGGCGACTGCTTGATGCTGGTCTCTTCCATGGTGATGCACTGACTGTCACGGGACGGACAATTGCTGAAGAACTTGCAGAACTCGATCTCCCAGCCGATAGTGAAATTGAGAATGATTTTCTTTATCCTATTGATGATCCGTACCAGACAGAGGGTGCAATCAAGATTCTCACCGGGAATCTTGCCCCAGACGGTGGTGTATTGAAAGTCACTGGTGATGATGCATTCCATCATAGTGGACCTGCACGTATCTTCGAAAGTGAAGAGGATGCAATGCAGTATGTTCAAAACGGACATATCGAATCTGGTGATGTCATTGTTATCCGTAATGAAGGACCACAGGGTGGTCCAGGAATGCGTGAGATGCTCGGTGTGACGGCTGCTGTTGTCGGACAAGGGCATGAAGATGATGTTGCACTTTTGACTGACGGTCGATTCTCCGGTGCGACTCGTGGTCCGATGGTTGGTCACGTTGCACCTGAGGCAGTTGTTGGCGGTCCAATCGCGTTACTTGAGGATGGCGATGAGATTACGGTTGATATTCCAGAACGAGAGTTGAGCGTTGCACTCTCAGATGCAGAACTTGCCGAGCGCCGTGAGGCGTGGGATGGCGCTAACCGTCGATATGATACGGGTGTACTTGCAAAATACGGCAATGAATTTGGATCAGCGGCGAATGGCGCCGTGACGAATCCTGGAGCAAAAACTGACACACAATCACTCGAATAGTCAATACTCAACGCTACGCTTTAGCACTCGTATTCTTTTCTTGATTATCCGGTGACCTCTTCTCACGGCTGAACCTGGTGGGCTTTCACCCTGCTTCGCTATAATAAAAACTAATCGACGTAACTAATGTCAGAAGAGACGGATACGGACATGATTGCGGACAACACATGTGATAAACATTCGTGTTCGTGTTCGTGTTTGTTATCTCACGGAAATAATAGATGACAAATCAAAACGTATCAGTGAGGGTCCGGATCACACGTTGATGATATCTTGAACTTGAGCCAATCTTAATCCTAATTCTGATTCTGATTCTGATTTTGTTTTATCACCTGGGAGCGGATAATAATCCTCGTCCAGACCCGATACTAACTCGAAATGTTTGGATGCATCAGGGAATAAAATAGTCGTGGCTTCAGTATTTATGCCGCGTTCTTGACCGCCCCGACAAGTTCGTCATAATCTGGTTCCGTCGTTGGGTCGTCGGCTTCCCATGTGTATGAAACGGTGCCATCCTCATCGAGAATGAACACCGCACGATTTGAAACACCGAGAAGTCCAAGATCACCCAGATCAATCTCGGTATCATAAGCATCGATTGCCTCTCGACCCATATCGCTCACGAGGTCAAATGAGAGATCATGCTCTTCACGAAATGCATTCAGCGAGAATGCTGAATCCGCGCTAATGCCGTATACCGTTGCACCGGCTTCTTCGAATTCACTGAGATGCTCCTCAAGAGCGACCATCTCATTTGAGCACGGCGGGGTGAACGCACCCGGAAAAAACGCAAGAACGACTGGTCCGTCGCCCAGTGCGTCATCAAGCGCAAACGACTCGACATCGCCGTTTGCAATAGTCGCTTCAAAACTCGGTGCAGTCTCGTCTGGTGATGGTTCAGCAGCCATTGGTATTTGTACTCCAAGTAGTTCATTGATACCAGTAATTGAAAGCGTGGCGATACAGGCACGCATCGTCGGTATACTCGATTGTTCAATTGATTCGATAGTATGTCTGACTCATCTGGCTTATTGCATCCTTCGTCGGGTATGTGTCAATATATTAATAACCGTTTGCGACGCCAACGAAGCCTCTGATGAGTATCACTCAGCCACTCAGTCTCAACTCCCCTCGCGAGACGGGACTCTCTCGCAAGTGAGTCACTGTGTGTCCGGTAATGATAGTGATACCACTCGCCGTTGCTCAACGCCGCAGTTTGTGCAAACATGTTTAAACTGTATTTTGCTGCTCACGTCCACGACTTGCCAGCTATTTTTGATATTCCTCTGCCCACACTGTGGACACGTCTGTTCAGCTTGATTATATCGTGCTCTAAGCGTCTCAATCGGCGATTGACTCGTAAGCGACATTATCAGCTTTTCTGTTCCTAACTCGAATGAATAATAATGCAAATTACTCCGGGGATATATATGACAGGCTCAGTCCAACAGAGACAACAGCAGTATCAATGTCGATATCGACGCGACATCAACCACAGTGGTGACTTTCTGACAATAGCAGAGATTCGATAATATGCCGATTTCAGGCTGCCGGATTGCGGAAACCCTTTGTCTGTCACCCGAACAATCGTGAGCATGCGCGCAGGTGATTTCGTGTGACAATGGAGGATCGACTTGAACAACTCCGGAAACGGCGTGAGCGTGCCCTCAAGGGTGGTGGACAGGATCGAATCGATGCACAGCATCAAAAGGGGAAGATGACTGCCCGTGAGCGTATTCAGTACTTTTTCGATGATGGATCGTTCAACGAGATTGATCAATTTCGAACTCATCGAAATCATAAATTTGGGATGGAAGAAAAACAACCCCTTGGCGACGGCGTTGTCACGGGGTATGGCGAGGTCGATGGGCGAAAAACATTCGTCTTTGCGCATGATTTCACCGTCTTTGGTGGTTCACTCGGTGAGGTGTTCGCTGAAAAGGTCTCAAAAGTGATGGATAAAGCCGTCGAGGTTGGTGCCCCAATCGTTGGGCTCAATGACTCTGCTGGCGCACGAATTCAAGAGGGTGTGCAATCACTCGGTGGCTTTGGCGAAATCTTCCGACAGAATACCGAGGCATCTGGCGTTGTGCCACAGATCTCAGCCATCATGGGTCCTTGTGCTGGTGGCGCTGTGTACTCACCGGCAATCACCGATTTTACATTTATGATTGAGGACACCAGTCACATGTTTATTACTGGTCCAGATGTCATTGAAACAGTCACTGGCGAGGAGGTAACATTTGAAGAACTCGGTGGGGCAGTTACGCACGCATCAACCTCTGGGGTTGCTCATTTTGCGTGCGAATCTGAGGAAGCCGCACTTGATGATATCCGCCGGTTACTCTCATACATCCCATCGAACAATGTTGAGAACCCCCCTCGAGTTGAACCGTGGGATGACCCTGACCGGAGCGATGAGTCACTCAATAGTATTGTCCCAGACGAGCCACGGAAGCCATATGACATCCATGATGTCATCAGTGGGATCCTTGATGAGGGATCATTCTTTGAGGTGCATGAGGACTTCGCACAGAACATTGTTGTTGGATTTGCTCGTCTTGATGGGCATGCTATCGGAGTTGTTGCAAATCAACCACGTGTCAACGCTGGAACGCTTAATATCGAGGCATCTGAGAAAGCAGCACGATTTGTCCGCTTCTGTGATGCGTTTAATATCCCGATTTTGACCTTTGTCGATGTCCCTGGTTTCTTACCCGGCACCGATCAGGAGCATAATGGAATCATCCGTCATGGGGCGAAGTTGTTGTATGCATATTCGGAGGCGACTGTTCCGCTCGCAACCGTGATTACACGAAAAGCATACGGCGGCGCATATGATGTGATGGCGTCAAAACACCTTGGCGCCGATGTAAATTATGCGTGGCCAACCGCTGAAATCGCCGTCATGGGACCACAAGGAGCGGTCAATATTCTCTATGATGATGAACTTGAAGCCGCGGACGACCCGGAGGCTCGCCGTGAGGAACTAATCGAAGAATATCGTGAAGAATTCGCAAATCCATATACCGCTGCAGATCGTGGATTTATCGATAGTGTTCTCAAACCGACCGAGACACGACGACGATTGATCGATGATATGGATATGCTACGATCGAAGCGTCACTCACTCCCTGAGAAAAAACATGGAAATCTCCCAATTTAAGATTCATGTCTCCACCATCAGCCAAGAATACTGAATATGCTGTTTCGGTCCCTGATGACGCAACAGCTGATGAAACTGCTGCGATTGTTGCTGTGATTACCGCCCATATTACCGATTGTGAGCGAGCCGCCGCGACTGCTCTTGCAACTGCGGCTGAGGAGTCTGAGGACGAGGAGACACGAGATGGAGAGCGATGGGCATTCGCTGGTCGGATTAACTCATTATCAGGACGCCGTCTTCAGCATGTTAGTGATAGACTTCCTCGCGATGATTGGAGTGCCGCTGGACGGATACGTCGATAAAGATCACAAATTGATGTTTCGATCAGTCTCAGTCGGGAATTGAGGAATCAGGGTCCTATCGGTCACGATTGTTATCTTGCTACTGCAGGAGAAATCTTACTACGACCTGTCTTTGATTATTCGTAGTACTCCAATAGCTCACGCGGATGCCGATGGTGGTGTGTTGCTTCCTTTCTTGCGTGTGATATATCCCGCAATTCGGTTTCGGACACCCTTTGATTCGACATTTGTTAGCGTCTCAACGCTTTCCTTATTCGTTTCAAAATCCGTATTGAAAGCTTGTGGGTACTCTTCGAGTAGAACGGTTCCGAGTTGTTTGACATACTTTGGTTTAATCGCCATACAAAATTCTTCTTTTAGAAACCACTAAAACGATTCGTTCCTGTCCACTCACTAATCAAAGACGGGAATTGTCCCCGGCTCATCAAGTTGCGAGCGCCATTCTGTCGCAGTATCTAATTGTGCGAATGCTGCTCGCTCTCGTGGACCACCACATCGATCAACTGTCTCTGCAAAATACTGAAGCCGATCGAGTAACGCATCGGTATCGTAGCTTGGTACAGTCAATCGAGAGGCCGCAACAGTCGCATCGATAACCGCTGCGAATCCTCTGTTGATTGTGGGGACTGTCCGATCAATCACGCCCGTCTCAATCGGCCGTACCGCCCAGCGTTCCCACTGTGTGCCCCCGCGTTCGCCTTGCTCAAGACACTCCACGGTCACCTCTGCCCATGCGTGTGCAGAATCAAGCACCGGCTCATCTACCTCATGGATTGTTGTTGCTGCTGCGACGAACGCCCGCGGGTCTGAGACAAACTGAACCACACCACCTCCTTCTCGATGGAAATTACGACGTGTGCGTGTATTCCCCCACGTGGTTGCTGTGATCATACTCTTATCGCCAGTCTCAGATTCTGCTGATTTCACAGCGGTTGTCCCTGAATCATATGACTCAGAGGTGTTCTGTGCTGACTCTCTGTTCTGCTTATCAGACTCACTCTTGGATTTATCAGTGAACTCGTAATCCGCTGGGTCAGGCGCGTGTAATCCTAACGCAGCAGCATTCCAGCGGTCATTCGGACCGTATGTGGTCACGATTGATTCAGTCACGCCGCGAAGACCGACCGGCCATGCCGTTGCCATTTCTGTCATATCGAGACTCCGTTGTCACGTTCGAGCGCGATGAATGTGGACGCAACGAGTAAATCAGCCGTTGTTCCCGGATTAATTCCAGCCTCAACAAATGACTCATCGAGTTTTGCAATCGCCTCTGGGTCGCCACGAGCCGCTTGAGCGCGCTGTTTTACCTCAGCTGCAACATCACTACCGTGCTCTGTTCGCACCAACGTGTCTTCATGCCGTGCAAGTCGGTCAACGAACGCACGTGAAATCCGGCTCGGGAGCGGTCCGGTGTCTGCACTCATTGCTGTTGCTGTCTCGAACGCTCGTTTAAACCCGGTTGTCCACTCAGTGGCGTTGCCATCGTCCGTACTTGCATCCATCACATCATACAATGTCATTTCACGGTCACGAAGTGTTGGAATCGCATCAGTACCGCGGCGAACATCAAGTGCAGTCATTCCTTCAGGTGGGTCCTCGACCGCCACATCAACATACTCGAACGCCCGATAGAAATCAGCCGCATCGGCAACCGTCGTCGATTCAACAACAGAACGAACGCCTGCAGACGTCAGCGCCGTGTCCTCGACTCCGGCTGCCCGGACAAGCGGTATCAAAAGCAACAAACAGCCAAACTGTGTGTTCCCACCAGCCTGATTACTCATCCCGGCGACTGCCCGCTCAAACGCAGTTCCAACAGCTGACCCTGCGGCTGCCTGACGCAGTCCCTCACCAGCGCCAATTGCCCCAGCGAAGAAATGCTCCATCCGTAATGCGGAAAGATCGTGATCCCGGTCAACGTTTCCTGGTTTTGGAGCCGACCCAACGTCGAGTAATAATGCAAGTTGCGCATTTGCTGCGGGATCTCGTTCGATCGGGTGGCTCATAGTTCAGTTCCCTCCACATTGAGACGATTATTCGCATATTCGATCGATTTGTGTGATTCTGTCATTGCTGTATATAAGAAAGCTCCATATCAGTGTTCGGTGTCCCAAATACATCCTCTGCAGCACGGCGGACTTGCCGGCGAACATGCTGATTGGTGCTCGGGCGACCGATACTAACTGCATCTGCACCGTATTCATAATACTCGCGAACACTCTCATGCCCGCGAACCCCGTTATTTGCGATAATGAACAATTCAGAAGCGGCTGTTGCAATCTGCTCGATTGAGACCTCCGTATCCATTGCATCGACGTGGATGATTTTTCCACCAGCGTCAGCAATCGTCCGCGCTACCGTTGTCAGGTCGACACCATCGATTCCCGCACGGACTTTCACACTGACTGTCGCGCCACCAGCACAACCGGCTTTGATGAGTTCACGAAGCTGATCTCTGTGGTCCTGGAGTAATGATTCACCAGCCCCGACTGTGCACATCTCATCTTGTCGACAATGAGCATTGATCTCAAGAATCGCATTGTATCTTGCACACCGCTCTCCAACTACTCGCACCGGCTGTGGTGTTGTACTGCGGACATTGACGCCGGGTGTGATTGCGACATCTGCGAGTGCATCAAGCTCGGCAGTGATGAATGCAATCGGGTCTGACGGAAGGAATTCACACCGCCCTCTATCGACAAGCTGACGCGCTGCGTCTCGTGTGGCTGCATCCAGTGAGACACCGCCAATAAACGCTGCACCAGCATCGGCTGCTCCATTTTCTGCCCATGTTGCGTCCGCCTCACCGCTAAGACTTGCAAGTGCAACTCGTGGTGTAAACATTATGATATTTTCTCAAATGCTGTTTGAACAGCCTGTAGGACGCGTTTCGCGTCGGTATCAGTATCGAGTTGTATGTCAGTCCTGATAACTGGTCGATCAAGCGTCGTCTGGTCGGCTGTATCGAGAATGAACGCATCAGCGAATGGGTATGCCTCAGCAATACCCGCTGTTGAGGGCTCGAATCCAACCGCTTTCATTAATGATGCAGCTGGTCCTGAAAACACCCTATCATTGATAAATGGTGATATGGCAACAACCGGGGTGTCTTCCAATGCGCTTTCGAAGCTATCCATTGCAATCATCGGACCAATGCTTGTGACTGGATTTGATGGTCCAATCACGACTGGCTCAGTCAGTGCGGTCTTCACCATTTGTGTTGGTATTGCTGTGTCGACACCACGAAATTCAATATCAACGACTGATGGTTCTGCCCGATTATGGACCCAATACTCCTGAAAATGCATTACCTCAGTCGCTATCTCAGCGGTTTCACTTTTGTCCTCCTCGGTTTGTTCTTGTACCGCTTCAGTTCGTCAGCTTCTGTATGTATTAATGTTGCCACGGGATCATCACTCATCGGTATCAGATTGATATCAACTTCGAACGCATCTGCAAGTATCTTGATAACTTCGGTGAGACGTTTTCCTTCATCGAGTAATGACGTTCTGAGAAGATGGACAGCCCGGTCACGGTCGCCAATCTCCATGAATTCAGCTACGCCTGAGAACCGACGCCACCGCGAGATCTCTCTGCCAGTTGTTTGTTCATCCGCACTGAGATATCGTGGCTCATCAGCAAATCCCGCCCTGTCTGCGAGCTCAGCAATCTCTGTATGCGTCTCGGTGGTATCATCCTCAATTCCCCACCATCTGTCGGTATTGAGAATCCCGCCTTCAGAAAATAATACCGTATCGACATCTGGACACACAAGATGACCTGCAAGTTCGACATCATCACCGGTGTTCGCGATGACTGTCGTCGCTGCGGGATCAAAAACGGCTGGTGCCCCCTGTAGAAGCTTCGGCGTGCCGGTCCCGCCAGCGAGGAAAGTAACCATACTGATGGTATGAGTAGCAGCGGTTTCAACATTCTCTCAACGGCTAGCGTATCCTCTGCTCAATTGTTTTTATGTCCACCACAAATACAATATATGATACTTTTTGTTCGCTGTTCAAACGTTGGTGTGTCGGGCTGAGTGGATATCATTTGCACCGTCTGTCAACCAGTTTGAGAGTGTCACTCAAGTGAATACAGCTATGGGTATAATTATAGCTTCCATTTCAGTGCGTATATGACAACAATCAAAGACAGCGTGCATGATCATATTGAAATCGAAGGTATTGCAGCGGCACTGCTTGATACAACCCCGATTCAACGGCTTCGTCGAGTGACACAACTGGGAACTGTTCATCTCGTCTATCCAGCCGCTAATCATACTCGATTTGAACACTCTCTTGGAGTGTATCATCTCATGAACCGTGCGCTTTCACATCTCGATCTTGACGGTCCCCGGGCTGAGCGCCTTCGTGCTGCGGCGTTACTGCATGATGTTGGTCATAGTCCATACAGTCATAATCTCGAACCGGTCATCCACCGTCATACAGGCAAGTCCCACGACGATGTTACTGATCTATTGGTTGACAGTGCTGTTGGTGACACCCTCTCTGATTGCGGGCACGACCCAGAACGAATTGCAGCACTTATTCGCGGAGATGGCAAGTATGGTCAACTCATTTCTGGTGAGTTAGATGTTGATCGAATGGATTATCTAGTTCGAGATGCCCATCACACTGGTGTTCCATATGGCACCATCGATCATGAGCGGCTTATTCGTGCACTGACGTTCGTTGATGATGAGTTAGTACTTGCTGCAGGAAACGTGCAGACTGCTGAATCACTGCTTCTTGCTCGTGCGCTGATGAATCCAACAGTCTATCGCCACCATGTGGCACGTATTTCAAAAACAATGCTTCGCCGGGCAGCCGAACGGTTAATTACTGCCGACACAACAGCAATCACAGCCTCGCAGTTACGCCGGATGGATGATCACGACCTCTATGCTGCACTCCGCTCGACGGAAGCAACGACTCACATTGCTTCACGGCTTGATACTCGCAATCTGTATAAGCGTGCTGTCTGGGCTGAACGCGATACCGTCCCTGAGTCGGTTATTGATGCAGATTATGACACAATCCGATCGTTTGAACGGACAATTGCCGACTGTGCGGGGCTTGACCCGGAGGAAATAATCATTGACGTGTCTGAGCGCCCATCGATGACGGAGTCCTCATCACGTGTGGTTGTCAGTGGTGAGGTGCGACGACTTGCTGATCAATCACCGCTTGTCTCAGCGCTTCGCACAGCACAAAAGCAGCAGTGGCGACTTGGAGTGTACGTCCCTGCGACAGCAACAGATCGTGCCGGGACCGATGCTGTCGAAACGATGGGACTCGACATCTCAGGAGCGCTTGTCTCTGATATCCAGCAAAAGACGGTCACAGCAACCCTGGATGAATTCAACGATTGATATCTATTTCCGTGTCTCTCCTCCGACGGTCGACCGTGTCTTGCTATTGAATCCTCACACACAGTCTGAGAAAGTGATTTGTGTTCGAATTACAGGATAGACATTGTGTAGGTTCAATTATAATTACCTACATAGTCTGTGGTCGTATCATTTCTCTCAGATTAAACCGCATATCGAGTGGCCCCAGGATAGTGAGATATCCCACATCCGGTCCCACTGTCGTGTTCACATTGATCGCTAAGACCGAGGTATTCAAATCGCCAGCAAAATAACCCGCGATAGATAATTGATGTTTGTTGAGGGAACGGTGCTTCGTGGGCGACGGTTCGATCCTGTTGAGGGTCGGATTATCATTGAGGATGGAGAGATAGTGGCAATCGAGGAAACAGCGGTTGACTCGACGGACATCGTTCTTCCGGCGTTTATCAACGCACATACACATCTTGGTGATTCGATTGCGAAAGAAGCTGGTGCAGGATTACCACTCGATGCTCTTGTTGCTCCACCAGATGGGCTTAAACATCGACTGCTTGATTCAGCAACTCAAAATGAGATCGTCGCTGCGATGCGGCGGTCACTCAGATTAATGGCAGCGTCCGGAACAGCCGCATGTATTGAGTTTCGTGAAGGTGGTGTCAGCGGTGTCGAAGCCATGCAAAGAGCAGGCTCAGATCTCACGCTTGAGACAGTTGTATTAGGTCGTGAGTCAGAAGCAGCAATGCGTATCGCCGACGGATTCGGTGCTTCAGGCGCTCGTGATGGTGAATTCGAACAGATTCGTTCAGCTACCCGTGATGCAAATAAATTGTTTGGAATTCATGCTGGTGAACGCGATGCAGATGATATCACACCCGCATTCGATCTTGATCCAGATTTTCTCGTCCACATGGTCTACCCCGAGACGGATCACCTCACTCGACTTGCTACTGAGGAGATTCCCACTGTTGTATGTCCGCGGTCAAATCTCGTGACTGGTGATGGTGTGCCCCCGATGAGTGACCTTGCCGAACGGACAACACTCGCTCTTGGAACTGATAATGCAATGTTGAATGCCCCCTCAATGTTTCGCGAAATGGCGTATACTGCGAAACTTACTGATATTTCTGCACGAAGAATCTTAGAAATGGCGACGATCAACGGTGCTGAGATTGCGAATCTTGATTACGGAGTTATTGAACCAGGACGCAAAGCAAAGTTACTCGTTCTTGATGGCGCGTCAGACAACCTTGCGGGTGCACAAGATATCGTCCGTGCTGTGGTCCGTCGAGCTGATCGCGCAGATGTCAGCGATGTTATTCTCTGAGTTATCTCGATGCTACCCACAGTGATATCGCGACTGCGACTACGACATTAAATTCAAAACGAACAGCGCGAGAGGACAGCATACCAACAGAGCATTCGCCACGCAGTCATCAACAGATTACTGAGTGGTATCTCTCAGTAGTGATATTACCCACAAATAACCACAATCGATAATGCGAGGGGAGGGATTTGAACCCACGGACTCCTACGAGAGCGGATCTTGAGTCCGCCGCCTTTTCCAGACTCGGCCACCCTCGCGCTACACACAAGCAAATGTCCTCATATCTGTTTAACCCTCCGATTATTTCCGGCGACACTCCGATATCCTATCATACACTGGACATTATATCCGAAGACTGAGCAGCCACTACATCGGTCCTCGCAGTGCGAGTTGATGAGACAAGTCGGCGCCTGCGAAGTATTATATCATCTCCAGTTGACATCAGCGATATGACGCTAACACGTCGAAAAGCGCTCCTCACCGCCGGGACCACTCTGACAGCTCTGTTGAGTGGATGCGGGGCAACACAACAGGAGTTTTCATTTACTGCGACACCTGGGCGTATTACTCAACAGGGACTGAGCAATGCCGGATATAATCCAGATCAACAAGAGGAGATTATTCAACAGCGTACTGTCGAAGCGGCTGGACAAGAACGCGATGTCACGGTGACAAATTCTCTCCGGACATATACCCGGTCAATTTCACAGCGTGGCATCTCACGCGAACTCGTCGCTGCAATATTTACCTCGCCGTCGATTTCGATTGTTGGACAGCAGTTCAATCCGCTCGCCGATCTTGGACTCAAAGAATTACTTGAGCGCACCCAGGGTCGATTCAGCGATTATGGCGCTCCGCAGCTACAGGAGGTCACTCGCAGTGGTGAGTTCTCAATTCAGTCACTCGCGACGGAAACGACCGTTGGCGTGTTTTCAGCAGTCACTGCAGGGACGCCGGCAGTCGATATTGAGGTACTGATCAGTCGTTTCAAACACGATGGTGATTATATTATCCTTCGTGGTGGCTATCCGCAGTCAGTCACTGAAACCGAACGACAACGTGTTCGAACACTTTTTGAGAATATTGCTCATGACTCCTCAGAGTAACTGTCGAATTGGGGCATATGCTCCCATATTATATGAGTGAAATTACGCCATTGAACGCGTTGGATTTGACGTTTCATAGAATTGCCCATGGAAGCCATATGGGACGCGATGTGGAAGGACTGCTCGTGCTTGTTCAGTCATCGTCTCCGCATCGAGACACAGCAGTAATGAGCGGTCATTATATCCGTCAACCGCCAGCGACAGTAACACTCCATCATCCTCTGCTGTCGCCTCTGGTGCTGGGACAAATAGCGCTTCACCTGGATGTACTCCATCCTCGGACCACCGCTGGGCAGTTGTCTGTTCGACATCAACCTTCGCAAGAGCTGTGGGGAGTCCCCCAGCATCAGTCGCTGCAAGATACGCATACTGATATGAGCGCCCATTATATGCACCGTAATTGATTGTTGGAAACTCGACCGGACCACGGAATAGCCGCTCACGTTCTGCAGTCCCTCCCGCAAGCGGTAACCGATATCGCACAAAGTCACCTTCTGGGAGGTCCGGATCCTCACTACGAAGATTTTCAACTGTCAAATCAGTGATTGCAGTAATATCGTCGAATCGCACACAATCAACAACAATCGACTCCGACTCGGATCCGGATCCGGATTCGCTTTCCTCGTATGCGTTTGCAAAGTGATAAATAAAGAATGGATCCGCGGACACAGCGGCTGTTCGCTCACCAGTTGCTCGATTAATAATATGAAACTGTGATTGACGATCCCGTGAAGCAAACGCATCAAGGAATGTCCCCCCTCGGGCAGTGTCAAAGAGGAGCTTACGGAAATTGACCCCAAAACACGATTCGGGAATGACTGCATATTGCTCGGTGAGTGCAAACGCATGAATATACGGTGGATGTTCATCAAACTGTAACCGGCTGATTGGTTCCGGCGAGTTCCCCTCTGATCGCCGAAAAACGGTATATGCACATTCCGACCCGAATGTCGCACCCATCCCCCATTGGGTATTACCCTCAAAGTGTGTGTGTCCAAGTGTAATATCACTCTCTAATCCAGTGGTGAGATCACGCCGACCAGTTGTTTCGAGTGTTTGCGGGTCAATCTCGAGACCAACTGCACTCTCCGTGACAGCATACAATGTCTCGTCCATCCGTGTGACTCCAATTGAGGGATTATCTTGGAGCCCCCCGGCAAGAGCCTGATACAGTCGTCGCAGTGCTGAGCCACTTGCGGGCGTTCCTGGGAGTGACCGACGAACTCGGTCCTCTTCACGAGCGACTTTGAAATCCTCACTTCGAATAAATCGATTGCTGTACTGTGCTGTTCCGTCGGTAATCTCTATCCGACGTAACATAGCAAATGCGTCAAACCAGTGTTCAAGCGCTTTCTCACCGACCTCAAACTGCCCCGGACCATTGCCGATGAACGTCCCATCGAGCCATGTCGGAAATTCACCCTGAACGCTCAGATCAACATCACGACACTCCTCGCGTTGTGTCTGTATTCCCTTCTGCCAGGTATTTTCCATATATTGCTCATATGTGGGTGACAGTATTCAATCCGTGGCAACATCACAACTGTAGCGCAGACAACTATAATCGATTCGCCGACCTCTCGAATTTATCATACTGAGGAACCGAACTGAGACTTCCCACTTGTCGTCACTTACTCAAGCCGTTCAGCGTACTTCATATCCCGGCTTGATGCTTCTGGATGTGCATTATCAAGTTTAATCTGCCATCCATGAAGTGTCGTCGGGTCTTCAACTGCGTCTTCGAGTGTCTGTTTGACGTCAGTGAGATCAACACCGTAGAAGTCTGTTGGTACCCCTTCGAGATACTGGAGTGCCGTCTGAAATAGTGACCGCATCCCATCGTCATTGTTGAAGTCAAAGTGCTTGTACGCCCCAGCGGCGACCTGAACCATGCCATGAAGAAATGCACTTTCGACCGTCCCCCGACCATAGTTGTACCACTCTGCTTCAAAACAATCATGTGACTCATGAAACTCACCGGAATTATACAGTCGGACGCCATGAATCACTGCGCGCCGGAGTGTTCCGTGTTCCCATCCATTCGATGTGAGTCCACGTTCGCTCCACCCGGTTGGATTCGTCCCAATCGGTGGGCTAATGCTATCATCACGTGTGTGATCTGTCATATGCACAGTGTATTTGTGTTCTTTCTCATCTTCGTGTGACAGTTATTCACAGATGATACTCTGCTGCATTGCCCACAGTTGAGAGTAATGACGACGATGACATGCTATCGGTCGTATTCGTGTCTGCATATTCACTCAGTCACTGACAAATAATAAGTTCCTTTCGCTGGCGGACACATCTCACTGCGGTTCAGTCCGATGTTGAGACAGATGTCGCGTTGACGATACATACTCTACTCACGCCAGTAATGAAACCTTTCAGACGGCTATTATCACTCTCGGCTCCTACAGCCGATTGACTCGTCAAGACGAGGGATGACTGTCCATATATAATTATCAATCACACATTATACGCTGAAGCGCTGATAAAGTGATTTGAGCGTCTCGCACATAGAGCCAATAATGCGTATATACGAGCTTGGGGATGGAGTGCCAGAAATTGCGGTTGTCGGATCCGTGCACGGTGATGAACCGTGCGGGGAACGTGCTATTGAACGACTCGTTTCGAGCGATCCGACGGTAAAACGACCAATCAAGCTTATTGTGGCAAATGAGAAGGCGCTCAAATCAGGCGTTCGGTATCTCGATGAGGATCTCAACCGTGCATTCCCAGGTGCGCCCAATGCTGACACGCACGAGGGACGGCTTGCCCACGATCTCGTTCGTGAACTGCGAGGAGCGACTGTCCTTTCATTGCATTCGACGCAATCATCTGCTGAGCCGTTTGCGCTTGTTGATGAAATCGATGCTGTTTCGCGGGCAATTTGTCCATATCTCCCGATGGAACATCTTGTTGAGACCGGTCCGTTTTCGGATGGACGGCTCATCGAGCATGCGCACACAATCGAAGTTGAATGTGGTCTTCAGGGCTCTGAGCGAGCAATCACAAACGCATACTGGATAACGCGAGCGTTCCTTTCAGCAACTGGTGCGTTGCCAGCGCCAATCGAAGGTGATGTTGAGCCACCGTTGTCACTTCACCGGCGTGATGACGATGACGTGACCGTATTCCATATGCTTGATCAGATCCCAAAGCAACCTGCTGAGACATACGAGGTTTTTGTTGATAATTTCGAACGTGTTGCGCCTGGTGATCAATTCGCAGCGGCTGATGGCGAGCGGTACAATGCTGATACTGAATTCTATCCGGTGTTACTCTCCGCGTATGGATATGAAGATGTATTTGGATATGCCGCTGACTGTCTTGGGACACTCGCCTGAGTGTCGTCTCATCCGGTCAATTTCGGAGTTGACTTAGATGATAAACGGTAATCGAGTCTGCTGCTGTTTTGTGTTGTTGTATATCGGTGATGAGACGAACATATGACATCTTGGGTAGATATCGATGCTGATGCTCAGACACATACCTTCGATAGATAAATGATCTTACTTTGATGTTGTATCAGGTGGCTTGAATTCGACAAGCGTCAACTCTCGATCAAGTTGACAGTGCTCGTGTGGGGGGTCACCATGGACGGTCTCAATTTGATATTCACTGTCAAAGTCTGCCCCATCGGGGACGCAGTACTCATGACTTGGACATTCCGTATGTGGGCATGGGCCGGGGAGTGCTGCTTTCCCCCCTGCGTATGCTTCTCTTGCAGCAACGTTTGCGACAACTGACGTTGGCTCAACTTCGACAGCCCGAACACCGGTATCGTGGACAGCACAGTCGAGTAACTGTCCCTCATCGCGGACATCTGTGATCTCATATCTCACGCCCTCAGTGAGATTGAGACATTGTTTTCGATACGGGCACCCCTCACAGGCAACTGATTCACCCTCATACACGAACTCTGTTCCGGTGCTTGCGAGACGGTCGCCAATGAGTGTAACATGAGACATGGCCAATAGACGATACTATCTCTATTCTTAATAGTAATTGCACTAATCCATGAGCGATTCCCGACACGTCTGTCTCACTCGGGACTTGTGAGGACCGCTGTCGTGATCGATGGCACTCATCGCTCATGTCAACCCACAGCCTGTGGCGTGATTCCGTCTGATGCATCGAAGGAACACTTATGTGTGCTCATGACTGACACACTAATAGTCTCGGTCGATCGGTTGAGTGACCCACACGTCTACACCGTCTGTCGATCCCTGACGTTCTGTCGTTTATCGTTGTCATGTTGCTAATCAGGTCTTTGGGTGTTCCGTGTGGAGTGATACCTCATATCATATATCCCCTGTCGCTCCCCGAGGCCACAAACAATGAACGGTAACAAAGCAACCCTCGAAACACTGAGTAGCCAGTATAAAGACTCGGTGCCATCGGACCTTCGTGACGCGAAGCGTTTCGATTGGTATCTTGATGAACTATACGATGACCCACGAATCGCTCGGAATGCCCACCAACGGGTCGCAGATATGTTTGATCATTACGGCACCGAATATGACGAAGACGCCGGTGTCGTTGAGTATCGCATGGCATCTGAGGACCCACTTCATGACGGCGAAAACACATTCTATGGACGAGAGGTCCATGAGTCGATTCATGAATTCGTCAATAAGGTAAAGTCGGGCGCTCGACGACTGGGTCCTGAAAAGCGGATCAAACTTCTGCTTGGTCCTGTTGGCTCCGGAAAGTCGCATTTTGACTGGATGGTTCGACGATACTTTGAAGCATACACTGCCAGTGACGCTGGTCGCATGTACACATTCCGCTGGACAAATCTCATGGATGTCATCCCAGATCAGGATCCTGCTGATGGCACCGTCCAGTCACCGATGAACCAGGACCCACTTGTGTTACTTCCACAGGAGCAACGCGATATTGTCCTTGATCGTCTCAACGACACCCTTGATGCGCCATATACGATCCAAAATGGACAATCTCTCGATCCAGCTTCTGAATTCTATATGGATAAGCTCCTTGCACACTATAATGACGATCTCGAAGCAGTCCTGCAGAATCACGTCGAGATTATACGCCTTGTTGCGTCTGAGAATAAGCGTCAGTGTGTCGAAACCTTCGAGCCAAAGGACAAGAAGAATCAAGACGAGACAGAGCTCACTGGAGATGTTAATTACTCAAAGCTCGCTGTCTACGGCGAGTCTGACCCTCGTGCATTCGATTATTCGGGAGCATTCTGTAACGCCAATCGTGGACTCTTCTCCGGCGAGGAGCTGCTGAAGCTTCAGCGAGAGTTCCTGTATGACTTCTTACATGCATCACAAGAGCAGACAATCAAGCCAAAGAACAATCCCCGAATCGATATTGATGAGGTGATTGTTGGGCGGACGAATATGCCGGAGTACCGCGAGAAGAAGGGCGATGAGAAAATGGAAGCGTTCAATGACCGGACAAAACGCGTTGATTTCCCATACGTCTTAGAGTACGACGAGGAAGCGGAAATCTATCGGAAGATGCTCCGGAATGCGGATGTTCCGGATATGCATATCGAACCGCATGCACTCGAAATGGCGGGACTCTTTGGTGTGTTGACCCGATTAGCCGAGCCTGATACGAATGCGTCGCTCGTGCAGAAGGCAAAAGCGTATAACGGAGAGCTTGATGACGGCGACGATATTGACGTCCGGAAGCTGCGTGAAAACGCAGAGGAATCAACCGATATTGGTGAAGGAATGGATGGTGTCTCTGCACGATTCATCGGTGACGAGATTGCAGAGGCGATCATGGACGCAACACATCGTGATCGAACGTACCTGTCGCCTCTTTCGGTCTTTTCACACTTTGAGACGAACCTCGAAAATCATGGGTCGATTCCAGAGGAGAATCTTGACCAGTATCACCGCTATCTTGAGATGGTGCGTGAGGAATATCGCGAACGCGCCATCGAGGATGTTCGTCATGCACTTGCGTATGATCTTGATGAGATTCAGCGGCAAGGCGAGAAGTACATGGACCATGTGATGGCTTATATCGACGATGCGACTGTCGAAGATGACCTCACAGGTCGCGAACAGGACCCAGATGAGACGTTCCTCCGCTCGGTCGAAGAAAAACTCGATATTCCTGAGGATCGAAAGGACGACTTCCGACAGGAGGTTTCAAATTGGGTCTCACGTCGTGCCCGCGAAGGGACATCGTTTGATCCGCATGATAATGACCGCCTTCGTCGTGCACTTGAGCGCAAACTCTGGGAAGACAAAAAGCACAATATCAACTTCTCAGCACTGGTGAGCGCAAATGAGCTTGATGACGACGAGCGAAATGCATGGATTGAAGCACTCGTCGATCGCGGATATTCACAAGCAGGCGCACAGGAAGTCTTAGAGTTCGCCGGCGCTGAGGTCGCAAAGAGCGAACTTGAGGCTTAAGCCGTGTCCATGTGCCCGTATCGTTCGTTTTCAACTGTTCTTGCGTTTTTGTCTGCTTCCACAATGGGGACACACTGTGATTTCAGTACCCAGTGTGTTGGGAGAGCCAGCACCGATACCGATATCGATATCGATACCGATGCCCACGGACCAACGCAGCGACGAACGTCTCAGCGGGCAGTGAACCCGGCTCTGACGATACCGGTGCGGGATTCAATCACATCTCTCACTCACTCAGCAAGAACTGATGTGGATGAGAGACAATTTCAGTCTCAGTCTCAGTCTCAGTCATCCAGCGACATTCCTGCACTGCGAGGTTTGAGCGCACGCAAGTTAGCAATCGCTCAGTGTGCTATCGTCAATATCATTGCTATTTCAACACTTTCACACTCGAATTACGATACCGACAATCACCACCACCACAGTGTCACTCACTCACCGAGACTCGATAACCGATGAGAATGAATAATTACATCACCGACGCCGACGACCGACTTCAGGGCACGTACGAGAAGCCAATGACGCTTGGCGAGTACGTTGATGCTGCCTTCGAGCGCCCGTCAATTGCTTCGCATGCATCGAAATATCTTGTTGAAGCGATTGAATCGATGGGCACTCGAACGGTCTTTGAAGAGGGAGAGACCCGCGAGCGGTACCGATTCTTTGATGACCCAGCAAATGACGGTGAACATGCTGTCTTGGGCAACACGGAGGTTTTGAATCGCTTTGTTGATGACCTTCGAACAATCGCAGCTGAACGCGGCAAATCAGAGAAGATCCTCTGGTTTGACGGTCCAACAGCAACTGGGAAATCTGAATTAAAACGCTGCTTAATCGACGGACTCCGCGCGTACTCAAAGACTGATGAAGGGCGACGCTACACTGTTGAGTGGAACGTCGCTGCAGCAACCGATACCCGTGGACTTTCCTACGGTGATGAGACAACAACCGCAGAGCGCGACGACGATTGGTATGAAAGCCCCGTTCAGGCGCATCCGCTTTCAACATTCCCGCGATCAGTTCGTCGGGAGTTACTTATGGAACTCAATGATCGCGCTGAGGATCATATCCCGATCACCGTCGATGAAGATCTTGACCCATTCTCCAGAGAGGCCTATGAGTATCTTGAGGAGACATATCGCCGTGATGGCGTTGAGGACTTGTTCAGCGCAATCATTGATCCCGATCATCTTCGAATAAAGAACTATGTCGTCGATGTTGGACAGGGTGTCGGCGTGCTTCACTCCGAGGATGATGGATCGCCGAAGGAGCGACTCGTCGGTTCGTGGATGCCAAGTATGCTTCAGGAACTCGACTCCCGTGGTCGCAAAAATCCACAGGCGTTCAGCTATGATGGGGTGCTTTCACAGGGGAACGGTCTACTCACAATCGTTGAGGATGCTGCCCAACATGCAGATCTGCTACAGAAACTCCTTAATGTCCCGGATGAAGGACACGTGAAACTCGATAAAGGAATCGGGATGGATATCGATACGCAGTTACTCATCATTTCGAATCCTGATCTCGATGCTGAATTAGATAAATACGCAGACCGAAACGGTCAGGACCCGCTGAAAGCACTTAAACGTCGACTTGATCGACATGAATTCCGCTATCTGACGAATGTTGCACTCGAGGCTGAGCTGATCCGACGCGAACTCACCGATGAAACGGCTGTCTGGAATGCAAGTGATGAAAGTGACCTTCGTGAGCGGATTCGTGCCCCACTGACGCTTGAGGTACGTCGCGGACCCGGCGAGATAACTGATCGTGAACTTGCACCACACACGGTCGAAGCAGCAGCAACGTACAGCGTTGTTACGCGACTTGAACCCGATGACCTTCCGCGTGGGTATGATCTTGTTGATAAGGCACTGTTGTACGAGTTTGGGCATCTCCAGGAGGGTGACACCCGGACGAAGATTGATGAGTTTGACTTCACCGCTGATGATGAGGGATCACATGGTATTCCTGTCACCTATACGCGGGATATCATTGCTGACCTTCTTCATGAAACAACCGACCGTCATCATCCCGAACTCGATGTTGGCAATGTCGTCATGCCGACAGACGTGCTTGATTCGATGGTCGAAGGGCTTCGTGAGGCACCGGTATTCTCACGCAGTGAACGGACAGAATATGAAGAGCGTATTTCGACCGTCCGTGATCACGTTCGCTCAGAACAAGAGACCGATGTGCTTGAGGCAGTACTGTCAGAACACTCCGTTGAGCGTGAGACTGTCGAATCATATGTCGAACATGTGTATGCGTGGAATGATGACGGTCGTGTCGAGACAGATCGCGGTCCAGTCGACCCCGACCCACTCCTGATGAAACTCTTCGAGACTGAGCAACTCGGTCGATTTGATGAATCAGATTATACCGGTACCAAACCGACGAGTGTGGTCGAGTCATTCCGTCGTGAAAAGGTAATTACAGCGTTGAATCGATACGCATGGGAGAATCGCGATGCAGGATTCCAGATTGGGAATGTTGACCTCTCTGAGATTCCTGTGATTCGGGCAGTACTCGATCGATATGACTGGGATGATGTCAAGCGACTGTATGAGGACTTTGATCCGACACAGTGGGAAGATCCGCCGGCAAACACTGAGACTGCGCGGGTCAAAGACCGAACAATCGATGTGCTCTGCGAACGCGGGTACACACCTGCTTCTGCAGAGCTTACGAGCCGTGCGGTAATGCGGGAGGTGCGTCAACGATGGGACTAAGAGAAGATCTTGAACGATTCCGAGAAGTTGGTGAGGACCGTCGACAGGATCTTGAGTCATTCATTCGATATGGTGATTTGAGCAACTCTGATGCGGATAATATCGAAATTCCGATCAAAGTTGTTGATCTTCCAGAATTCGAATATGACCAACTTGACCGTGGCGGTGTTGGGCAAGGACAAGGTGACACTCCTGATGTTGGTCAGCCAGTCGGTCAACCGGAGCCTGGCGATGCAGATGCCGATGGTGACGAAGACGGAGATGAAGAGGGTGAGCCTGGTGATGGAAGCGATGACCACGGTCACTATGAAATGGATCCCGAAGAGTTCGCGACTGAACTTGATGAGGCACTTGGACTCGATCTTGAACCGAAAGGCAAGGAGGTCGTTGAGGAGATCGAGGGCGATTTCACCGATGTCACTCGGACGGGACCGAACAGCACGCTTGATTTTGAGCGACTGTTCAAACAAGGACTCAAACGAAAGCTAGCGATGGACTTCGATGAGTCATTTGTCCGTGAGGCAATGTGTGTCGCAGGTCAGACGCCTGAATCGGTATATCGATGGTGTCGTGAACAGAATGTCCTTGTTTCGTTCTCGTGGATTGAGGCTGAATGGGACGATATTCCCGATGACGAGCGTGGACGATGGGCAGATTTCGACGAACTCGAAGCAAATGTCGAACATACCCCAGTCGGACAGCGCATTCGTCGGAATGGACTCAAAGAGATTCCACTTCGGAAGGATGATGAGCGATACAGACAGCCCGAAATCGAAGAAACTCGACAGAAGAACGTTGTCGTAGTTAATATCCGAGATGTCTCCGGGTCGATGCGAGAAACAAAACGTGAGTTAGTCGAGCGGACATTCACCCCCCTCGATTGGTATCTCACGGGGACGTATGATAACGCCGAATTCGTCTATATCGCTCACGACGCTGAGGCATGGGAAGTCGAACGCGAGGACTTCTTTGGAATCCGTTCTGGTGGGGGCACGCGTATCTCAAGTGCATATGAACTCGCAAAGGAGATTCTCGAAGATGAGTATCCATGGTCGGAGTGGAATCGATACGTCTTCGCTGCGGGTGATTCTGAGAATGCAGCCAATGACACAACACAGAATGTCGTGCCGCTTATGGAGTCAATCCCGGCAAATCAACATGCATACGTCGAGACACAACCAGGCGGCACAGCAATCAATGCAACGCATGCCGAAGAAGTCGACCGTGCCTTCGGTGAAAATGGCGATGTCGTTGTTGTCTCGGTAACCGGTCCTGAGGATGTCACCGGTGCAATTGAATCAATCCTGAGCACTGACTCAGAGACAAATTGACTGATGAATATGAATTTGAGTATGAGTATGAATATGTATATGGGTGTAAACTCAAGAAACACACACAAAAGCAGGCGTCTCACTGCGGGTATCGCCACTGATTCGGGTGATGTGAGCAGCGTCTGTGAGTATAATTATACGTTTCGTAGTGGTTCTTGGACTCGCTATTCTCATACTTATTTGAGCGATATGATTAATTCGACCACGACGATTACCACCGACAGTACAACACAGGAGTTGATGATCTAATATGAGTAGTCGACCAATCCGTTTCCGTCGTCGCGCACAGGCTGAGGCTGACCAACTTGAGGAACCAGCAACTGAAGCTGCTGCCCTCGCAGAGAAGCTTGGACTTGACCCATATCCAGTCAACTACTGGATTGTCGGTCATGATGAGATGAACCAACTCATCGCGTATGGTGGATTCCAGCGTCGATATCCACACTGGCGATGGGGAATGACCTATGACCGTCAACAGAAACAAGATCAATTTGGAATGGGTAAGGCATTTGAAATTGTCAATAATGACGACCCAAGTCATGCCTTCCTGCAGGAGTCAAACTCTCTTGCCGACCAGAAAGCGGTCATTACCCACGTCGAGGGGCATGCAGACTTCTTTAAGAATAATAACTGGTTCAGTCGGTTTTCTGGTGACCAGGAACTCGATGCTGCTGCGATGCTTGAACGTCACGGCGAGACAATCCAGGGCTACGTTGATGATCCTGATATCGACCGTGATGATGTTGAGCGATTCATCGATGCTGTCCTGTGTCTTGAGGATACGATTGACCAACACCGCCCTGTCGATGTCGACCCCGACACTGAGCGGACACAACCGACAGACCTTCGTGACCAACTTGATCAACTCGATCTCTCTGATGACGTCCAACAGCAGGTATTCGATCAGGAATGGCTTGATGACCTTGCTGAATCAGAGGCTGCCTCCGCATCGATTGACCATCCACGGACCGATGTGCTTGGATTCCTCCGCGATCACGCAACGACATATGATGATGAGGAGGATGAAGCCGTCGCGATGGAATCGTGGCAACTCGATATTCTTGATACACTTCGTCGGGAGGCGTATTATTTCGCACCACAGAAGATGACGAAGGTGATGAATGAAGGATGGGCAAGTATTGTCGAGTCATTGATGATGAGCGATGAGGGCTTTGCAGATGCTGATGAGTTCATCACGTACGCAGATCATCAATCACGCGTTCTTGGCTCACCTGGATTGAATCCATACAAACTTGGAAAAGAACTCTGGGAATACGTCGAAAACTCCGCAAATCGTCGTGAAGTCGCTGATAAGTTACTTCGTGTCGAGGGGATTACTTGGCAGAACTTCCATGCAGAAGTTGACTTCGAGCACGTTCGTGCATTGTTAGAGCCTGACCCGCGAATCGATGCAATCAGTAGTAATACACTTGAACAGTTGACATCGCTGCCGAGTGATGACCCACGAATCGATTGGGAGATGCTTGATCGAGCGCTGTCGAATCCAGAGACAGTCGATATTGATCAGTACCCATGGAAGGTGCTTACGTATGAGGGACTTGCAGAGCGACACTTCTCGCTTGTCCAACCACAACATCGTGGCTTCCTTGAACAAATTCGGCGGTCAGAACTACAGGAGCATGCCCGATATCTCTTTGATGATGCGCGATATGACTCTGTTGAGGAAGCAATCGATGATGTCGACAAGACTGCTGGATGGGACCGCATGCGTGAGGTTCGTGAGAGTCACAATGATGTGACGTTCATTGATGAATTCCTTACACAGGAGTTCGTCAGTGAAAACAATTACTTCACGTATGAGTATACACAGACGACCGAGGATTACCGTGTTGCCTCAACAGATTATCAAGATGTCAAACAGAAGTTACTCCTGCAGTTCACAAACTTCGGCAAACCAACGATTGCCGTCTTCGATGACAACTTCAAAAATCGCGGTGAGTTATTATTAGGACATCGGTACAACGGAATTGCATTGGATATCCAACAGGCGACTGCAGTCCTTGAGCGTATGCATGACCTATGGGGTCGTCCAGTTAATCTCATGACGATTACCAAGACGTATGAAGAGCATGAGGTTGAGGTGGCACGTCGGCGGAATCGTGAGCCAGAGCCAACGGAAACGGGCGTCCGACTGCGATATGATGGACATGAGGTGACCCGCAGTGAACTTGATGAGGACCTCACAGACCGCATCCGCGCGGCTGATATCGATTATGACACTAAACCGGATGAGTGGCTTGCGTAATTAATTAGAATAGACTGAGAGTCTGAGAGGACGACCATCGAAGCACAGTCGGTTGCAATTGCCCATTGGTTATACGTGAAGCCACACTCAGTTGCGTTCGAACGCTCATTCGCGCGTTGGGTACCGTACCATTTCGAACCCCAACGAAGAAACTCACACTCCTACCAACTGTCAGGCAAGTCTAGTCGAGTCGGTTAGTCGGACTCTTTTGAGATGGTTTCAGTCTCTTCGATTACAGTATCAAGCATTTGGAAGTAGTCCGGACGCGGCACCTGGTATGGATCTCGATAATTGATTCTCCCCTGTGCGAATCGTTCTGCAATATCGTGTGCACCAGTCAGTGCTGTCTGACGTGTCTCATATGAGTCGGTGATGGCTTCAATCTCTGGTTCAAGTGTCAAGATCACATGCCATGTATCGGTCTGTCTTTGTGATGCGCCTGGTCGCGAGGCTTGTGATCCATTTGTTACATGAATTGTCGGCAGACACATGGCTGGGAGGTCATTCCGCTCAGAGAATATATCCGGTCGAAACACCAAGATTCGCTTTCCACCCGGTTCGTTATTCCATATCCTCCATCCTGTCGGTGGATCTGTCATCTCGCCCGTTTGGCTTGTTTCTGTTTCTGTTCTTGTTCCCGCGTCCTCAAACTGTCCGTTTGAGTCTGAGTCTGAGTCTGAGTCTGAGTCCGTTTCCGTTTCAGTCGTTAATTCATGATCACTCATACGCTCTATTGACTGTGCGGATGCTTTCCTGTTCCGCTTAGCGTCCCGTGTTGCTCTGTGTGCTGTATTTGTCTGCGCTAGATTGGACAGCATACAGTGCTCAGAATAACGCCGGTATGAATCCTAGCGGCAGTTGGTTTGATCAAATCACATTTTTGACTCGATATCAACATTGATGACTCTATCTCCGTTCAATTAGTACAAAATTTGAGTTCTTGCCATCAGAAGTGAGTTCAAAAAGAATGCTCGGTAGGGGATTTGAACCCCTGTCGTCGGCTCGAAAGGCCAACATGATTGGCCGGACTACACCAACCGAGCGTCCAATCTAATGTGATAAGCAGATTTGTTTAAACGTTCCGTTACCGGTTGAGCAGACGAGTTGTGTCTTGGTGCTGTCACAGACAAATTACAATCTTGATTGCGGTATGACTGTATTATTCAATTATCAACTGCGACATGATCAAATAAAATTGTCATTACTGTTTGAGACGCGAGTGAGACACCTCTCAACAACTCGTGATTACCAGTTGTTGATAATTTGATTTCGTCATCCGAAGCGGAACGTGCACACAGACGTTCCAGCTAAAATGAGTGTGGTCTCAGATATAATCAGCGGTCATATTACCGATGACTGTTAAGTTATATCTCGTTAGGCTCTTGTCTCAGTTGGTAAGATAATCGATATGAAAGAGTCTGGAATGTTCACCACGGGCGTATGTCCGACAAGCAACTATCAGACGGAATAACAGAAGTTGCGTCATGAATCGGAAAGCAATTGCTCGGATAGTTATCTCGCTGGTCATAATTGGCGGCATACTTTCACTGGGGATTCACTACGAGACTCAAGAAGACAATCATGATCCATATCCCGACCCTGATAGTATTAAAGTATCTCCTGAGGAGTACGTCGACAGACAAGTGTTTGTCTTCGGGACAGTCGAAGGAGTTGGCGAGGAACAAAATACTGCGACCATACGTATTGAGACTGATGAAGGACCATTCACAGCCGAAGTAAACAGATTCAGCACCCAAAGAGGTGTGCAACCAGGTGGAGTCGTCCAAGTCTATGGCACACTCCAGGGAGAGTATCTTATCCAGGCAGACAATATTCGAGTAGTAAATCCAGCCGGATCCTCAACCATCTATAAATATGTGACTTCAGGTGTGGCTGCTATTCTCATTATGATACTGTTCTTTCGATATTGGAACCTCAATCTTCAGACACTCGGCTTTGAGGTGAAATAGCGATGGCGGTTCTGCTTACACATATACTCGTTCCGTATATTATCCTGACAGTGGCAAGTTGGCAATTCAACTGGCTTACCAACCGCTGGATTGTGATTGGTATGGCAGGAGCTGCAATTCCGGATCTCATTAAGATTGAGATACTTGTCGAAAATACTGTAATCGAAGCACTACTTGGCATGCCTTTTTCATACGAACCAATTAGTTCACTCGGCGGGGCATTGCTCATAGCCGGAGCGATTACAGTCTTCTTCGAGAGACAACGACAACGAATCTTCTCATTTTTGCTCTTTGGTGCGTTTAGCTCACTCGTTGTCGATGGGTTGCGGGTGTTTGCCGATGGTCGCTCTGGATTCTGGCTTTATCCATTCAGCTGGTGGCGTCCACCAACTCCAAGCTTGTATGTGACATCCGATGTGCGTGTGCTTGTGATATCATTGCTGATCAGTGCTGTTGTGTTCGCGCTTGATCGGTGGAAACACGCGGATAATCCATTCGAGAAACTAACATGAATCAAACATCTGACCTCTCTCACACGACACCCCACATCCAAGTAAAAAAATATCTCACCGTATTCAGAAGTGGTCCGCTCGTCATCTTTTATTTCTCTCACTGTATCATATCATAAAATCGATGAGTTGTCTCTTCGACAATTGATGTCCTCTTCTTCGCGTATTATCGATATGAGACACAATATTCCCAATTACGGCACTTCACTCAGTTATGAGTAGTAATTTATGAATATGAATAGCCACAAAGTACACACGTAAGGACTATATTCCCGCCATTCAGAAATGATGCTGGCTATGAGTCAGTCTTACAATCGGGGCCTCGTCGAGGATTTCGGTCGATGGCGAGAGTTCTCAGCCGGCATGTGGGCCTGGGTATTCCACAAGTTCACGGGTTGGGTCCTCGTGGGCTATTTATTCACGCATATTGCCGTCCTCTCAACAGCGTTACAGAGCCCTGAAGCATACACAACGACGATTCAGTCGCTTGAGAGTCTGTTAATCGTCCGATTACTTGAAATCGGTCTGCTTGCGGTTTCGGTTTTTCATATTCTCAACGGACTCCGACTCCTCTTTGTTGACCTTGGCGTTGGGATTAGCGGACAGGATCAGAGTTTTTACGCATCGCTGATACTTACCGGTGCGATTGTCGTTGCGAGCGTGCCGACGTTCCTTGCAGGGGTGTTTGGATAATGGCAGAACACTACTCTTCATTCAAACGTGGCGGTCGTCGATGGCTGTGGCAGCGTATTACCGCGGCATTTCTTGTGGTGGTGCTAGCGTTTCATTTCTTCTTGCTGCACTTTGTCCACCATGCCGATGAAGTTACTTTCGCGATGTCACAGGGACGAATGCAGGAACTGACGTATTTCTCGTTGATGATTCTCTTCCTCATCACTGCAACGTTTCATGGCGTCAACGGCGTTTATAATGCATTAATCAATCAGGGTCTCTCAGGAACTCGCAAAAAAGCAACAAAACTCGTTCTTGGCGCAGCAAGTATCATCTTGATCGTACAGGGCGTTCGAACCGCAATTGCGTGGGCTGACGGGATACCAATCTAATCGAATCAAGACAAGTCAATTCAACTCAACTCAAATTAATCTATTCCAACAGAGTATCTGTGTTTGGTACCCACAAGATCATTGTGCAACCGATATCAACCCCAATACCGATACCGATACCGATAGAGATCAACCAGTAGCAGAGACAAATACACGATATCTTGCGATATCAGATGAATTCCAATCACAATCACTATCACGACCATCATTACCAATGAGCACACAACTCCCACAACAAACCGAAGACGAAGCGACCACCAGCGAGGTTGAAGAAGAGTCTCCTCCACCGCAAGCACCACTCACAGATCCACTCAGTGAAATCGAGACCGATACCGAACACGATGATTCAGACGAGGACGAGGAGACATACGTCCTGAAGGTGTTCCGATATGACCCTGAGATTGCAGCGAAACAAGAACCTCGATTCGATGACTTTCATGTCCCCTATCATAAGGGTATGACAGTTCTTGATGCGCTGATGTACGCTCGGGATAATTACGATTCCAGTCTCACCTTCCGGCATTCCTGTCGACAGGCAATCTGTGGCTCCGACGCAATGTTCGTCAATGGAAAACAACGACTGTGTTGTAAAACACAGCTATCGGATCTTGAAGAGCCAGTTCGAGTCGAGCCTCTTCCACACCAGGATGTTGTCAAGGACCTCGTCGTCGATATGGAGCACTTCTATGATCAAATGGAGTCTGTCGAACCGTATTTCCAGACTGATGACCTTCCAGAGGGCGAACTTGAAGAACAGCGCCAGTCACGACAAAACCGCGAGAAAGTCAAGATGTCAACGCGCTGTATCTGGTGTGGTGCGTGTATGTCTTCGTGTAATGTCGCTGCCGGCAATAATGATTATCTCGGTCCTGCTGCAATTAATAAGGCATATCGATTCACTATGGACGAACGAGAGGGTGATGAGATGAAGCAGGAGCGACTTGAGATTATTGAACGGGAGAATGGTGTCTGGCGGTGTCAAACACAGTTTTCCTGTACTGATGTCTGTCCAAAGGATATTCCACTGACCGAACATATCCAGGAGCTCAAGCGTGAGGCTGTCAAAAACAATCTTAAATTTTGGTGAAACATTCAAGTCAGACACGCTCAATATAAAAATTGCTTATAATCATTTAGATATCCATGCACGAACACGATGTCATTGTGGTGGGCGCAGGGGGCGCAGGACTCCGCGCAGCCATCGCAGCACAAGAAGAAGGAGCGGACGTAGCCATTGTTTCGAAACTCCATCCGGTGCGAAGCCATACTGGCGCTGCGGAGGGTGGAATCAACGCTGCCCTTCGTGAGGGTGATTCCTGGGAGGATCACGCCTACGATACGATGAAGGGCTCTGATTATCTCGGGGATGCACCAGCAATCGAAACACTAGCGCAGGATAGCCCTGAGGAAGTCATCCAACTTGAACACTGGGGGATGGCGTTTTCACGTGATGATGATGGTCGCGTCAGCCAGCGTCCATTCGGTGGGTTATCATTCCCACGAACAACATATGCAGGTGCAGAGACCGGCCATCAATTGCTTCATACGATGTATGAACAGTTAGTCAAGCGCGGAATCGAGGTCTATGATGAATGGCATGTGCTTGATCTTGCGGTAACTGATGATGAACGCCCTGAGGACCGCCGCTGTCATGGCGTCGTTGGATATGATATTCAGTCCGGTTCGATTGAGGGCTTCCAGGCGAGAAACGGGGTGATTCTTGCAACTGGTGGTCTCGGACAGGTATATGATCATACAACGAATGCAGTCGCCAATACTGGCGATGGTGTTGCGATGGCTTACCGTGCTGGTGCACCGCTTGAGGACATGGAATTCATCCAGTTCCACCCAACGACATTGCCGTCTACGGGCGTGCTTATTACTGAGGGTGTTCGTGGTGAAGGCGGTATCCTGTATAATGATGAGGGTGAGCGGTTCATGTACGAACATGGATACGCCAACAATGATGGTGAACTCGCATCCCGTGATGTTGTTTCTCGAGCGGAATTAACAGAGGTCAATGAGGGTCGTGGGATTGAGGACGAATACGTCCATCTTGATATGCGGCATCTTGGTGAGGACCGAATCACCGACCGCCTTGAGAATATTATCCATCTTTCAGCCGATTTTGAGGGTGTGAATCCACTCGAAGAACCGATGCCAGTCAAACCTGGTCAGCATTATGCAATGGGTGGTATCGAGACCGACGAAAACGGTGAGACCTGCATTACGGGTCTGTACGCTGCTGGTGAGTGTGCCTGTGCATCCGTGCATGGGTCGAATCGACTTGGCGGGAATGCCCTTCCAGAGCTTATTGTCTTCGGAGCGCGTGCTGGTCATCATGCTGCTGGTCGTGATTTGGGTAGAGCAAAGATTCCGACTGGCAAGCGTGGTGATTGGGAACCCGGCGCAGTTGATACGCCTGTTGAACCGGGATCAGTTCGTCCGTCCGGTGGGGATGCTGTGGCTGATGGTGGAACTGCTGCAGCGTCCAGTGCAGCACAATCGCCAGCAGGACTCGTTGAGCGTGCAACTGAGGAAGCACGAACACACGTTGATGCACTCCTCGCAAATGATGACGGTCGCAATCACTCAGAAATCCGCGATGCCGTCCAATCAACGATGACGGAGAATGTGAATGTCTTCCGAGAGGAAGAAAGCCTCAAACAGGCAGTTGAGGATATCCGAAATGCACGACGTGCATATCAGAACGTCGGGGTTGCCGACCAGTCACGCACGTTCAACACCGATCTCCTGCATACAATTGAAACACGGAATATCATCGATCTTGCAGAGGCAATCACGCTTGGTGCGCTTGCTCGTGATGAATTCCGTGGCGCTCATTGGCGAAAACAACATCAAGAACGTGATGATCAAAACTGGCTGAAACATACCCTTCTTTCGTGGAATGATGGATCACCAGAACTGTGGTATAAGCCCGTGATTCTTGAAGGCGAATCGAAGCAATACGAACCGAAGATTCGAAGCTACTGAGTCCTGCGGCTTTATTCTGGATTTTCGGAGTTGACTGTAATTTTGATTGTGATTGAGATTGGGATTTATATCTGAGCCAATACTTGCTAGTAGATTGTAAAATCAGTCCTGAGCCGTGCGTCGAGTTATGATGAGTCACACCAGATATTATCCGATATTATTGGACTTGTCTGTCAGATGATGAATGTATGCGAGGTCGACACTAGTTGCGCTGTTGTGTGTCTCTTTGATGATATCTCATTACTCATTAACTATCAAGCAGATTGGTGAATGGGTGACCCAGATGATGAGACAACTCAGGAATCTCTGTTGAATATCCTATCATGTCCCATCGGTGCTGTGGAGTTGATTGTAGCATACAGTGAACAGTTCATGACTGGTCTGGATAGAGTAATTCGACAATTGTCGTCAGCGAATTTTATTATCGTCGAAATCAAAACACAGATATGACAATGCAGCGCACGTTTGACTCTGAATCGACAACGTCGCTTGAAACGCCGTCAGTGCCTTCAGAACTGACTTCGCCGCGAGCGAAACTTGTGTATCTCTTTTTATCAGCAAACGGTGAGACAACGCTCTCAGAGCTTCAATCGGCACTTAATATGCAGAAACTCTCGCTGTACAGTATTCTCTCGACATTACGCGAACGTGAGTTGATTGATCAACAGGCTGAGCGATACACTGTCGACAATTAACGACGCTTGGGCACAACTTCTCTCCCATCACCTCAGGGAATCATCCCAACACGTGATGTGTCACCGATCGCGGGTTATTGTCTCACCAGGCTCGGTTCGTGCTTCACAACTCAGCGTCACACCTGGTGACAGACTCGTATTGATTCCAGTCTTGACGCCTTCCCCACAGACGACACCGAACTTTCGCCGTCCTGTTGATATCCGCTCACCCTTCACCGTCTGTTTGATATCAGCATCATCATGACGGAGATTTGCAACCGTCGTTCCAGCCCCGAAGTTCACGTTACATCCAAGAATACTATCGCCAACATACGATAGATGCCCAACAGATGTCCCCGAACGGAGGACACTATTTTTGATCTCAACAGCATGACCGACGTGGGCACCCGGTCCAATCACAGTCGCCCCCCGGATGTATGCATTCGGACCAATTGTTGCACCACTGGCAATGTAGACAGGACCGTCGATGACGACTCCCGGCTCAATTGTTGCGCCAGATTCAACAACAACACTTCCTCGGAGGTCTGCATCTGGACTGACATCACCCTCAAATCGGGGACGACACTCACTCAACTTCCATTCGTTTGCTTCGAGATATTCCCATGGACGACCAACATCTAGCCACCGGTCGATATCCACTGGAGTGACGGAAACTGACTCACAGGTTTGTTGCAGTGTGTCAGTGAGCTCGTATTCATCACGTTCGCTCGGATCGACGTCAAGCCATCCCTGTGCTGTTTCAGGGAATGCGTATGCGCCAGCGTTGATTCGGTTTGACGGCGGATTAGCAGGCTTCTCAACAACACCGCTCACGCGCTTAGACATATCCGATTCACTCTCATCATCCTCAGTGATCTCAACCACCCCATACGCGCTTGGATTCTCGACACGAACGGTCCCAATCGATGGTGCAGATGCATAGAGTGACTCCAGTGAAGAGACATCATACAGATTGTCGCCATTGAGGACGACAAATGGGTCCTCAGTCAGTTCTGCTTTTGCAGCCCGAACTGCATCTGCTGTTCCACGTTGTTCTGTCTGTGTTGCATATGCGACGGGAGTGTCCTGATATGATTCTCCAAAGTACTCTTTCACCGACTCTGCTTCGTACCCAATAACAAAGATGAGACGTGATGCCCCAGCATTGATTGCTGCTTGTGCTGTATGCGCTGCAATCGGTTCACCAGCAACAGGAAGCATCGGTTTTGCGGTTGACTCAGTGAGCGGTCGCATTCGTGTCCCCTTGCCGGCAGCGAGAATGACTGTTTGCATACATAAATGCGGTATCGGGATTGAAATAGTGATTCGGGTTTATCATCTGGTCTTACCACCGAACTGATACAGCCAAAATAATGCATCTGATAGTTATGTGTGTGATTATATTATTGTACACATAATTACCAATCACCACTCCAAGCTCGATCAATACACCTCGTGTTTCAGAAGCGTGCTTTCGCAATATTTCCAAAACCTCGCTCAAATCGCGGTGGTCGAACGAGAAATGCTGGTCACCCGACCTGGACAGTCATGGACTGTATCGGTTGAGAGATTACTTTCCCCGGTTCTGGTTTCGGTACGTTGCGTCAAACCAGGGAACTCTCGAACAGAATCGGACAGAGCCGGTCCGGGCATTGATATAAAAACGAAACCTGCTCGACAGGATAGGACCGGTAAGCATTATACTCCTATTGATATGGTGCTGTCCCGGACGACGAAGTCTCCACACTTTTGTTTGTCTCGCAGTCTAGAAGAGATGTTGCCACAATTCAGTCGGTTGTGCGTCGTTCAATTCTGCATTTGTCTGCATCTGTCTGAGTTCGGCAATACACCGCTTGGCGACCAGCGGATACACGTCCGTCGGTGTGAATGATCTATCGAGCGTCATCAGTTCCTGCCAGTGCTCAGCCCAAATGTCCTCAACGACGCGCTGGTAGAGGTCCTCATTAAGATGAAGACCAAACTCACGTCCCTCCTCAACAACAAGTGTCCGGGTCTGCTTTCGGATTCGGGCTGATGTACAGTATGTAGCGACGACGTATGCTGCCCCGGAGTCAGCGTCTGCAGATCGCTGACCAAACTGCTCGCGATTACACTCTTGAAACGCCTCCCTGACGAGTTTTACGCGACGATCCCGAGTTGGACTTCGGATAACTATTCCCTCAACTTGGACGTCATCTGCCAGCGACGAGGTGGGGAACGTGTATGTCGTTGGGTCGAAGTCGCCGTCAGACTGCTTGAGGATTGGTGCTGGGACAAAGGACACATCAATTGGAGCTTCATCAACGCGAAGTTGCTCAAAAATTGCCCATCTGTCTCATGATCGAGAAACCCCTCATGTGTCTCTTCGTATGGACTTCCCGACGGTACCATTGTATTAACGTTGGCGTATGGGAGGATATCGAATCCCACCAACGCGGGAAGTTCGTTTGTGTCGAACCCATAATCAAGTGTCGAATACACGAGATTCTCGGCATAGATGATCAGTGGTCCGTCGAATGTGTCGTGTAGTGTCGGAGAGGAGCCGTCTTAACACTCTCACGGAGACACCGTACTGCACGATGAAGTGCGCCATCAATATTGGCAAGGGCATCGCGATGACTACCGCGGATCGTCTTTCGCGTTCCAAAGACGAGGCTGCCATCTCCGGTAGCGGTTTCAATGACCGCCTCTGGGTACTGTGCCGCGTAGCGCTCATCATACAGTGTAAACCGGAACGAGCTTCCATCGACTTTCTCAATGAGTGTGAGCGACTCGGCATCAAAAAAGCCCGACGGGACAACCGGATGATCGTAACGCGGCACCTTCGGGTATATTTTCATGATTGGATGATTCACCTCAACGGACACAACTCGACGGGATGGCACTGTATCTTGAATCGGGGATTGAGTTCTTCACAGTTGATCCATGTGGACCGGACAACCGCCTCGTCGCAATCCGGCATGACCGGCAGATAGCCAACTACCGACTTGTCGAACTGTTGCAAGCGTTTGTACATCAGCCTCTCGTGTGTCGACCGGAGTTCCTGGACACTATCCATGCAGATACACATCGCTGTTGCGGGACGGTTCCTCGCAACCTGAGACGGACGGTCATGCAAACCGAATCGGCATTGATGAGTGTCAATAAACAGCCATTGGCAACATAATCAGTGTTTATACCCAAAGCCACACCAACTTCGACTAGAACGCCCGGTGGCGCGTTCCGCTGCAACTTCGGATAAAAGTTAAATTCCCAACAACTGATAACCGCGAGGGACTCGCTCAGCCATCCAATAAACACAATTCGATACAGTATTGATCAGTACGCTCGGATGCAAAATACATAATGAGTCACTCTGTGAGACTGAATCCACCCATCAGGATCGTCGCCAGACGACTTATGAGAATATCCTGGTATTCTTAATATCCTCCCCGCCCGAGAGAGGGCTAAGAGAAGTCTCCCGTGCGAAGTGGCTTCGAGGCTTATCATGTACGCTGTAGTTAGGAACGAATCTCATGTCAACAGCGGTTGAAATCGATGAGGACACAAAATCTAAACTCGAAGAGCTTCAGATGGAGAGTCGGCTCAAAACAAGGGAGGAATCATCCACTAAGAAATTCCCTTATCATTAATCTAATCAGGAAACAATCGCTTCTGACATCAAGACACCAGAAGACGATATCGTTGATATCTTGTCCGAATAAACGTCGTTGTTGATATTACCGTCGTTTTAAAGCTCACTCAACCGTCACACTCTTCGCCAGATTTCGTGGCTTATCGATTGAGCGATTCATTCGGTCAGCCATGTGATATGCAACAAGTTGCAGTTGCGTATTTGCAAGTACTGGCGCTATTCTTGGATGGGTTTGTGGAATCTCAAGAGTGTGATTAGCGTATCGTCTCACCTCCGATTGCCCGTCAGTAACCGCAACCACCGGGGCATCGCGTGCTTGGACCTCTTTGATATTGCTGATTGTCTTTTGAGCTCGCTCTCCATCGCCGGTTACAACCGCGAATATCGGTGTCCGCTGTGTAACAAGCGCAAGTGGACCATGTTTGAGTTCGCCAGCTGCGAATCCCTCGGCATGTTCATATGTGATTTCTTTGAACTTGAGTGCCCCCTCGAGTGCAACAGGTCGGTGAAGTCCACGACCAATGAAAAAGTACGCATCATAATCGAGATATTCCTCAACGACTGATTTTGCGGTTGAATTATCGATAACTGATTGCAGTTGATTTGGGAGATCACGAAGCGCCGGAATCAGCTCACGCGTTGACTCCGACGTTCTCTTGTACCGCTCGCA
>KB659957.1_pt19 | contig 42955 bp, 47 predicted proteins | sample 558768 | NCBI scaffold set KB644980.1 | reverse complement strand
TGAACAATACCGCGCAACTCGTCGTGCAGAAATCGCTGGAAGCAATGGAGAACTACTACGAGTACGACGACTACAACCAACCCAGTCACACGAAAGACGGCGCGTACCCACTTCGGTCAAACTACGAGGAAGGCTACAACCTGTTCCTCGAAGACGATTCAATCCGCTACCGAATTAGTGCGAAGCCGTACAACCCGGTGAAGGGTACGCTTCAGGGGTCGCTAGACGCGATTGAACGACTCCGAACGGCCATCGAGTCCGAGACGTGGCGAGTCGGGACGGCGGAAGCGATGAAACGGAACAGGAACTACGAACTCCACATCAATATCACTCATACCGAGGCTGAAGTCCGAGACAAACAGGACTCACGCACAGTTGTTGGAGTGGACATCAACGAGGACTGCGTTGCACTCGCTGTACTTCACGAAGACGATATTGTTGACTCGGTTGTCATCGACTACCCGGAGATCAAGGAAGAACGCCATCGGTACTTCACGATCCGGAAACGGATGCAGAACGCCGGGAAGTCGTCGTTCGACCGAGCGTTCGAGCAACAAGAAGACCGATTCGTCCACGACCAACTCCACAAAGTCTCTCGGCAAGTCGTGGAGTGGGTGTCACGGTTCGAGAAGCCTGTCATCGTCTTTGAAGACCTCAAAGAGATGCGGGACGGTATCGACTATGGCACCCGGATGAACCGTCGCCTCCACAGTCTCCCGTTCCGCAAACTTCGAAAGTTCGTCACGTACAAGACCGCGTTCCAAGGCATCCCGCCCGACGAAATCAACCCTGAATATACGAGTCAGGCGTGTTCGCTCACCGAGTGTGAGCATACGACTCGTGCAAACCGGAACAAGAAGCGATTCAAATGCGTGGCGTGTGGGCGACAAGACCACGCCGACCGGAATGCGGCCATCAACATCGCCAAGAAAGGCTTGGAGAAACCGGATCGAGATGTGCCTGCTCTCAAGAACTCCCCAACGTGCGGAAGGTGCGACGGCAGGCATCGGGCTGTGTGAACCAGCCGACCGTGACCCACGACACCGCTACAGGCCATCATACCGATGGTGTCGTGGGTGTGTCCGACTAATCCACGGGAAGCCACGGGCCACCGCGCCCGTGGCAGTTCACTCTGACCGTAGGGGAGAAAAGCTAAATCCATGCTCATGCTGTCCAATGCAGTAACAGCCAGCGGAACCGATGACGGCGTTGACGAATTGCTCAGCGATTTGTCCTCGCGTCAAATCTTAGAGAGTTCTGAGGATGCTGTCTCCCCTGCTCGTCGATTGTACCGAAGGGCGAAGAATACGCCTGATGCCACGATGACGATTTATATTCATTGAGCGCGGAGTCACTCGTATGGTCGCTCCAGGACCGGATGCAGAGCAGGCATTTCGCCTTGGAATTATCGCTGGTGCGATTGTTGGTATCGCTGCCATCGCAGTCATATACATGTTGGGTAATACCAGTGTGTGGTTTATTGGATATGTTGTTGTCATCTTATTCCCCGTGTATCTCGTTGTTGTCGCAGCAATACTGAGTGTCTGGCTTGGATATGACGTTGATCCGGGACAACTCGAACCTGTCTCAAAGTCACGGTGACAGGATAGACAGGTCAGTATATCACCAACAATTAAAAACGTCTAACAGAGACGAGAACAAATAACGGAGTCACTGAGGACAGACTGTGTGACATTGAGACTGAAACTAACAGAACAGCAGTATGATTGCATGGCTCAGAGATGTAACTTCTTTTCTGTTCACGCTCGCGTGTCTCCTTCCGCCATCTGCACACTCAGTTTTGCTAATCCGTCTCAGAAGTCTTGACCGCAACGACTTACGCCGCCCGAGAGATACCACTGTCTACTCACTCGCCTGCAGATAACTAATCAGACTGTGTTCGTGTGTGCTCAGCAATTGTCGCTGCGACAAGATTTCGCATTCCACGTCGAAGTCGCCCGCTCACGGCAGTTGAGGAGAGATCTAATTTATCTGCAACATCACTGAGTGAGACATCCCGCGGCTCATTGAAGTATCCCTCTCGGAATGCAATCTGAAGCGCTTCCCGTTGTTCATCAGTCAGTCCAAATGAGGACTCCCCACCGGCGTCCTCATTGCTATAGATCTCAATAATGTCAAGGGTAATATCGTTGTCAGTGCTATATTCCCAAATAGCATTCAGTGCTGACCGGTCAGGAAGAAGAAGACGGACTAACCATCCATTTCCTTTTGTCTCGGTATGAATAAGAAACCCATTTACTTGGGTCACGACTGTGCTTATTAATTGTGTCTCTGGGGTGTGCTCAATGTAATAAATCGATGTTTCTCCTGTCTTATCAACAAGTTCATACGAAGCAACTGTTGCATCCATATCAAGTGTTGTCTCAAGCTCATCGCGGTCGTGATACTCAATTAAGAATGGGAAGGTTGTCGAACCAGGATCAGTTGTCCCCTGTGTAATAACGCGAATCTGTATGTTATCAAGCCTATTTAATGTCGGAACAAGTGCCAAGCGTTCGTGTTCGATATGTACTTTCGCAGTGATGGACATTTGATGATCCTCTTAATCGGGTTATCGACCGATTATAAACGAATTTTTTTCCAGATTACCAATATGCCTGTCGGTCACACTCCCGATATCCTCTCTAAGTCGTCTGAAAACCCATCTCATCCATGTCATGTTTGTATGATGTTGAGCGAGATAACGTCGGTTGGCTTTTTTCATTGCATCTTGACGTCGGTAGCTGAGCAACATCAACCGTTGTGCGAGCGCGAAGTAGGGTCTTGCAGTTCATTTGCTTCATCCATAGACGATGTTTGGATGCACGATTGAGAGTCGAAATCCTGGATCAAAGCCACTGCGATTGCACCTGCGGATCCAACGACAACTGATGCTGCGGTCTGACCCGCCAGCAGTCTGAGTCTTGTCGTGTTGTGTCTTGTTTCAGCTATCCCAAGCCGTGATCACCCCGTCAGATTCACACTGATAAGCCGATACGGCTGTGAGGTCTAGTACTCTCACCGCTCAGTAAGGATGCATCGCTAGACTCCGTCTGGTGAGCACTCATAACCTATATGATAAATTAAAGAAGTCGGGAATACCAACATGAGACGCTTATCAGTTGGTAGTAATTCTCCGAATGTGCAGCGGAACGCGCACACAGGCATTCTCAATAAATGAGTATGGGTTCGGGTATGAGAACTGATCAGATCGCCAAGAACTATTATAGACATACGTAAACATGCACACATGATTCATTCACCTCAACATGACAGTGAAGACACTTTGTCCAGTCGGCTCCTGTGCGCTGTCGATACCAATGAGCGCTTCGAGTGAGTAGACACGGGCGATTGCTTTCGACCACGACATATACGTGTCCGCAGCGCACAATACTGTATAATGACAAAGCCTGCCGACATCCGTGCGACCGTGCCGGCATTCGAAGATGTGCGTTATATGAATACAGGCGCAAGCGGTCCAAGTCCACAGCCAGTTGTCCAGGCAGCACAAGATGCGATTGAGATGCATGAATGGGATGTCGCTGGTGACCCGGGTCCATATCCGCATGCATTCGGTCGTTATGATGATATTCGCTCTACAATTGCTGATTTTCTTGACGCCTCTCCGGAAGAGATTGCACTAACACAGAGCACAAGTGATGGCATTAATCGGATCGCTGGGGCGCTTTCATGGGAGCCTGGCGATGTGATCGTCCGAACGGATCTTGAACATCCCGCAGGTGTTCTCCCATGGGAGCGACTGGAGCGATATGGCTGTGATGTTCGTGTTGTTCCGACGCAGAATGGGCGCATTGATCGAGACGCATACCGGGATGCTGTCTCTGATGCTTCATTTGTTTGTCTGAGCGCGTTAACATGGAATTATGGAACCATACTCCCAGTGGAGACGCTTGTTGCAGACGCTCATGATGCTGGTGCGTTTGTTCTCGTTGATGCCGTCCAAATTCCTGGACAACGTCCATTTGATGTGACCAAGTGGAATGCAGACGCTGTTGCAATGGCGAGTCACAAGTGGATGCTCGGTCTCTGGGGCGGGGGGATTTTATATGTTGATAACTCTGTTATTCCTGATCTTGACCCAGCAGCAATTGGATACAGAAGTGTTGTTTCCCCTGGCGATGAAGAATCACAATACGAACTGAAACCCGGTGCAGCACGGTTTGAGGTAGGAACAACAAATACGGCACCGTATACCGCTTTAGAGGCTGCGATTGAGGTTATCGAGGATGTTGGAACAGAGACAATTCAATCTCATATCAATACGCTCGTAACACGATTGTCTGCAAGTGTCCCATCCGAACGGCTTGTGAGTCCGTCAGACCCTGAATCTGGATTAGTGACAGTCCGCGTTGACGATCCACAAACAGTCGTTGAGCGCCTGAACGCTAACCACGATATTGTTGTCCGAACGCTCCCTGATCCTGCCGATGCCATTCGTGCTTCATTACATGTGTATAATACACGTGAGGACGTTGATGCGCTGCTCACTGGACTACAATCGATGGTTGATGACTGGTGATAATGACTCATCGGATTTTTTAGCTCAAAGAGGAGGCGTGAGAGAGCATATATCCTCTGAAAGAGGGGTCAAATTAATCCATCGACCGTGAGGAGTTGATCACCTATGAGACAATATCATACCTCACACCCGCTGTGAGAGGAGCTCTGAGAGCAGTTTTCGCTGTGCGACCGCAAGGTGCTCAGTAAATGTTGAAAGACCAATATCAAGTTCATCAGCAACGGTCGTTGCATTCGCGTCACGTGGATATTGAAAATAACCCATATTATATGCAGTTTGAAGAACTTCTTGTTGTCTATCCGTTAACGCCCCACGATCAACGAGCGCTCGATCAGGTTCCTTCGAGCCTCCGCTTGCGTCCGCATGAACGAGATACCGGAGTTCCACCCGCTCTGCAGCGTCGTCAAGCTTATCCACAATTGTCCGGAGTTTATCCACGCTCTCAAGATGGAGTGTCAAATGGAGTATCCCAGAGCGTGCACGAACATCAGCAACAGGAGCGCCTGATGATTCGACAATTTCGCAGGCACATGCTTCTTCATGATCGCGTTTAAATCGATACACACGCTCATCACCGACATCAACGACCGGCTCAGCACACTCAAAGTCTGATTCGACGGCAGAACTGATGTCCTGTGAGACGCGAAACTCTTCGGTCACAGCCTCATTTGTGCCCTGTCCTGCCCAGTTGATGTCTGTCACAGACTCTTCCTGCGTCGCTGAAATCGTCGACACCGGGCAGTTCGTGGGCTCATGGACCGCTAGTTCAGTTCGGATGCCGTCTGGCATAATTTAATCATGCAAATCGAAAAAGAAAAATGTATCTTCTGTCATTGACGCGGTGTCTCTTTGACAGTCCATCTCAACCACCCGCCGAGCGCTCTGAATGGACACGGTCACGCCCCTGAGCAGTGATTATAACGGTATCAGATACATTCACGTTCTTGTGATACCAGATTCAACACAATGGTCTGCACACTGAAAAGTAATTTACGAATGGTTGGATTTCGTATTCTGTCTCTGTCCCGGTGAGGAACATACAAACCCGCAAGTTGCTTTCGTGACCGCTCAGCATAAGCAGTATCTCATGTCGATTCAGCGTTAATTTGGGGAGAATAAATATACGGTAAAATACCCTCAAAATTCGGGCTGACGCATGAACCGATCCGACGATATAATGTCATATGTCATATAATGAGTTCTATTCGGCGTCAATTCGCGGCAAGTACTGGGCCGACAGTAATGATGATTTCACGAGCCGCGTTGATTGGACTGATTGTGCTCTTTGTCGCTGTTCGTCTCGCTGGAATTACAGTGACACTTCAAACCCAAGCAGCAATTTATTTACTTGGGATGGTTGCATTAAATCTTCCACACGGTGGATATGAACATTTCTCGAATCTCCGCCGCCGAGCTATGCGCTTTCGAGGCAAGTATATTATCGGATACTTGCTTATGGCAACGGCGTTTATGGGTATTTTCATACTCACACCTGTCATCGGGCTTGCGATTGCAATTGCGATTGCCGTTGCAAAGGGTGGCGGTGGCGATCTCTATGCGCTGCAAATAACAGCAGGAACTGATCATATTCAATCCCGAGCACACCGACTGCTTGCGGTTGCGGCCCGTGGCGGTGCGGTCATGGCTGTCCCGATTGTTGCTTTTCCTGAGACATTTCATGCGTTTAGCTCACTAATGATTGGAATGGTTGATCCTGGTGGGCTTACCGGTATTGCACGCTACTTTGATGTCACCCGCATAATCATCGGGATTGGCTATGCGATTACGGTCATCGGACATCTTGGAGTCGGATACCGACACCGCCCGGTCGATGGAAGTGGGTGGATAGTTGATGCCGTCGAGACGATATTGCTCATTGGATACTTTGCGGTTGTCCCTGTTGTTGTTGCTGTTGGGTTGTATTTCCCACTATGGTACTCAATACGACAGGTTGCACGTGAAATTACCGTCGAGACGACGACAGCACGGGGTTCGGACCTTCTTGGTGGAACGCATGCCTCAGTGGGAACTGTGGCGCTCCGTGCATGGGGTATATTAATTGCTGGTGCACTCACAACAGCGATTGTCGCTGTCGGGTTCTGGTGGGTTGTCCCAAATCCAGTACCAGGTGAGTCAATTTCCCTCGGATTAGTTGCGTTTTGGAGCGTCTTCATCAGCGTCATTGCATTGCCGCACGTGCTTATTGGGAATGTTCTTGATTATCAACGTGGCATCTGGCATGTGCCATAGTCATCCACAGGCTACCGAATTAACTGCATCAGGGCTTAGATATGACCCCGAGGGTAAAGCAAGCTCACATGAAGGGTCATCCCGTTACACCACCACAGAAATGACAGTTAGAGAATCTAGAGAACGAATGAAACATCTTCATCCAATGCTGACCGCGACGGTTTGGAAGTGCGACTCCTCATACAATCGTTCGTTGAGCGTGCGACGGACGTTGTTGTGGTGGAGTGACCGACTCCCACGGATCTCAAGTTCGGATGTCGATGCCAGCCAGTCCGGTTATCACAGTCGGTGGTAATATGAGGACTGCTTCACTCTGAACCCACGCTCAGACTGATTTCACATAGAACGCCTGTGTATGTGTTCTGCTGCAACTTCGAATCACAAAAATCATCAACAACTGATAGGCAAGCCCACCTCCTTGTAGTGGAAGGAAGTGTGTACGTTCCGCGAAATAACCCACCGAACACAGCATCGCCGACTCCCTAGCGCTGTTCAGGACCACTACCAGAGAATAGCCATGACCGTGACACACACGCCGTGGGAATACTCTGAGCGGTTTGTGTCCGTCTTGAGGTGTCTGACGACTGCAAGGTGCCTCCACGCCACCAACGACAGGCTCCAACACTGCGTGAACCAAACCGCAGACTGGGCGTAGCGGTCCCCCGACGAGAGCTGCGTAATCACTAACCGCGAAGCCGAGGACGGTATCTACGACAACCCTCGTGAGGAAACAGACTCTCTGCGTGCGACCCTCGTCCAGAAGATTATCAAAAGCGCCACAGACGACATCGGTAATTACGTTGACGGGCTTGCTGACGGTGAGAACACCAGCAAGCCCCACCGTGACACGTTCAGCATTGTTTACAACAAGCAAGCGGCGACCTACTACCGAGACAACGTGAGTCTCACCACTGTGAACGGTCGGTCGAATGCGAATACAACCTGCCCAACAATCCAGCACACACAACGCGGTGAGTACTTGTTGAACAATCACTACTCTTTCTCAACCAGCACTGTCCACGACGACTCAGAAGCCGACGAGTTCTATCTGCACGCGGTCATCGAAAGAGAACCTGACGTTGCAAGTCCTGAAAAAGCCGAGCATTCGAGAGTGCTTGGCGCGGACTCCAACGTCGATGACCACATTGTAGTGACCTCGATAAAGGCGTTCGTCGGTAACGCCGACTACCTCAGTTATCACCGCTGCGAATTCGAGAAATGACGTGCCAGCCTCCAACAGGCGGGAACACGGAGCGCACATCTGACCGCCAGCGTATTGGCGACACGCTCGGACGTTAGCGCGGAGACTGTCCGCGTCAATGCTCAACAAAATTGCCCAGAAGCCAAGCGTCATGACTGTACGCACATCGCGTTCGGGGACTCAGGGATAGAGCAGATTCGAGAGCATATCACCGACGGCAGAAGTTCCAACAGTGGGCATTCCGCGAACTCCAAGCACGGATCGACAACAAGGCTGAGTTGGCTGGCATCGCGGTCGAACAGATCAGCCCATCACACACCAGCCAGCAGTGCTCGAAGTGTGGCTGTACACTCGAAGAGAATCGTGACGACCAACACTTACACTATCTCGACTGTTCGTCCTCGGTGAGCGCCGACTACGACGCGGTCTCCGGACTACGTCCAGTGGGCAGCAAAGTCACGGCGTGAGTTTGCGACGGCGAAGAATATCGCTTGGGAAACTTGGACTCACACTCCAGCGAGGGCAGAAGTCTCCCGCTGGAGGAGCATTCTGTCAGTGCGCCTGAAATCAGGGACGATGACCGTGAGCGTTATTAAATTGGCGTTTGACGCCTATGGGTATGTGTCGGCAGCACGGGAGTCCGCCGACAAACCAACGAGTTTAATCATTGCTCGCTCAGTTGACGACGACAATGACATGAAATCCGTCTGGATCACTCAGGAATCTCAGCGTTTACATCTCCATCGGTCGTTGAGTCATCACCATGGTCATCAGCATGGACCGACTCTGGTGTGTTTATTTCAGCTGTGTCATCGTCGACTTTCGCGAGTTGATTCCTCTGACGGTGCTGGGCGGCGATCTCACCACCTGCATCGCTCTGTGTATTCGTTATGCCGGCGCGTCCAAGATACAATAACACAAGATAGCCGACGACACCCGCGAAAAAGAACCCAACTGGGATAATAAATGGTCCACCAATGTCAAGTATTATCTGCCAGATATCAATGAGCGATTGTGCGAGCATACAGACTTCTTACGCTCAATGATGTTAACTGTCAGCCGTCAGGTTGCACGTATTACACGTTGTCTCGATGTGATGACACAAGTATTATATATTGTCTTTGCATCATATTATGTGCAATGGCGAAAGGCACGGTTGCGTTCTTTAATGATACGGGCGGATACGGTTTCATCGAAAGCGAGGATTCTGAAGAGGACGTCTTCTTCCATATGGAGGACGTTGGCGGTCCAGATCTTGAGGAGGGACAAGAAGTCGAATTCGATATCGAACAGGCTGATAAAGGTCCACGCGCGACAAACCTCCAGCGACTGTAAGAACGCATCCAAACGACTACAGTTACAATAGCGGTATTGCGGTCGGCGTCCTGTCGACTCTCAGTATGATTCCTGTATTTCTCACCAAATTGAGTGTATATATTCGTAATCGAGATTGCAATTGCCATGGCCCCTCTGATCCCTTGGTATGTTATCGAAATCCCATCGCTTCAATCTGCTCTTGATATCGATTTCGGATAGTTACCTCAGTGACCTGGGCAACATCAGCGACTTCGCGTTGTGTCTTTTTCTCATTACACAATAATGAAGCGGCATAGATAGCAGCAGCAGCAAATCCAGTCGGAGACTTTCCTGAGAGCAGACCTTGTTCAGCGGACACGTCGATAATTTCAGTTGCCTTCGATTGGACTTCCTCGGATAAATGTAGAGAAGAAGAAAACCGAGGCACAAATTGCTTCGGGTCAACAGGTCGGAGCTCAAGTCCAAGTTCCTGCGAAATATATCGATATGTCCGCCCAATTTCTTTTTGTGGAACCCGAGAGACTTCAGCGACTTCATCGAGTGAGCGTGGGATTCCCTCCTGACGACATGCAGCATACAATGCAGAGGTAGCGACGCCCTCAATTGACCGTCCTCGAATCAGATCCTCAGTTAATGCACGACGGTATATGACGGATGCAACCTCGCGAACTGACCGTGGGACACCAAGCGCAGACGCCATCCGATCAACCTCTGAGAGTGCAAACTGAAGATTCCGCTCACCAGCGTCTTTCGTTCGAATTCGTTCCTGCCATTTTCGAAGTCGGTGCATCTGTGAGCGCTTCTCTGATGACAATGACCGCCCATATGCATCCTTATCTTTCCAATCAATTGTTGTTGTCAGTCCGCGGTCATGCATCGTCTCGGTAATTGGTGCACCAACGCGGGATTTCGACTGCCGCTCAGAGTGATTAAATGCCCGCCACTCGGGACCTCGATCAATTTGTCGTTCGTCCAAGACCAGCCCACAGTCATTACACACCAACTCACCCTGGTCAGCATCAGTGACGACATCCCCTGATTCACACTCAGGGCATGTGAGCCGTTCATCCGACGTCTGCTCTGTCTCTTGCTCACGCTGACGCTGGCGACTCGGACGCTCCATATAACTGCTGTGGTGAAGGGGTAATTTAAGTCTTCGCGATATAATTGTGACAGACTGTATCGATTGGAAACGTATAGACACGCCGTCAAAACCGAGTTCGTGTGCTCACACTGCGACAAGTCTGTTCATCTACTCACTGCGGTTGCAAGTGTGAGCGTGAATGCAAGCGATGTTATCCACATTCGAGATGGTATCATCCTGCTAGCGAACGATTTTATTACTTGGTATGAAACAGTACATATGCACATACAGCAATTGACGAGAACAACAAAACAAGCCATAGATGTCGACAAAGGCTAGTCTCGAAACGGAGTTAGCAGTCGTTGCAGGATTTAATTCCCCTCAGGTCGAACTTGAGCAATATCTGACACCACCGGAGATTGCTGCTCATATTATCCATATTGCTGATCTTCAAAACGACATCGGTGATCGAACTGTTATTGATCTCGGAACCGGAACCGGAATGTTAGCTCTTGGAGCAGCATTCCGAGCTCCTAACCAGATTATTGGGATTGATCGAGACCGATCAGCACTCCAGATAGCAAAAACAAATCAATCTCGGGTTGGCATAATGACCGCTATCGAGTGGGTTCTGGCGGATGTCACACAGTCGTTTCTTTGTCCGCAAACAACACACGGCAATGATTCAGTAACTGTTGTGATGAACCCGCCATTTGGCGCACAGCACGGGCAGAAACATGCAGATCGAGCGTTTCTCACGACGGCAGCACAGATTGCAGACGTGTCATATTCAATTCACAACAGTGGGTCACAGTCATTTATCGAATCCTTCGTTGCTGATGTCGGTGGGACAACAACACATGCGTTTGAGGCATCATTTAATCTTGATCGTCAATATGAGTTCCATGCTGCTGAGTCAGCGAATATCGACACGGAAGTATACCGAATCGAGTGGACCGATACTGACAGAGACGAGTAACCCTCCCAATCAGAACAGTTGTCGGTCGTACGACTTTTTACAGCTATTCGAGGCGAAAGCCAACGAGTGCACCCATGGGATGAACTCGACAGCTGTCCTCTGCATTATTCCGTATTTATGCCGAAATCCCAGGGCCGAGGGAAGAATATGCACTTATGTAGCGGTGGACGGGGGAGGGTAGAGTAAGGGGAAATGAAGCCCGTTCTCTCGACTGGGAGTTGTACTGGGCGGCTCTGAACGCAGATCAGTCTCGGATTGCGGATAGATTGGATCCGCGAAGCTTCCCATCGTGGAGTGACCCCCTGTCTGTGGCGGGAGGAACCCCACGGCTTTACTCGTGGGAGGATGTCAGCGAGTTATACCGCTGTATTTCTCACATCCGACGCATCGTGATTTTGATATTGTATTGATAATCAATTACTCATTACTTCGTTGGTTCATGATACTCTCTGTCGAGGGACTTCAGCTGCATTCGCCACAACCGTCTCATGAGTCAGAACTGACTCGCGTGAAATCATTCTTTGCGGTCTCTTGGACGGTCGTTGAGACACCCCATGATCTGATTGTGGGCCTCCTGCTTCCGAATGCAGGACCTTACGCTGTTTGGGGATCCTCTCCCGACGGAATCGGAGTTTATCGCGGTTCTCACCCTCCTCTCATAACACTCGCTGGTCGTCCGTATCGAGCACTGGGTATTGGGACACTCCGAAGCAGGACGAACAACGTTACGAGCTCAACGAGGAACGTCTCCAACGCAGTCTCACTAATAGTTGTTGGTAATTTGATTTTTGTCTCCAAGGCGGAACGCGTCACCGGGCGTTCCAGTTGCACTGAGTGTGGTTTCAGATATAAACGGTGGTCAGATTGCAACGACTGCTAAAGGAAAATACCGTTGAGTCACCGATATGCGGGGGAGATGTGGACACCTATTGTATGATCTATTATCACTTCCGTTGATTTCCTAGCGGTCCATGACCGTCTCGTGAGCCAGCACCGGGTAGCCGACCCGAACGCGGAAGATATCTATCTATATATTCGATGATCTAAACGACGACAAGATGTATAATGGATACACATCAGTGTTTCCTCACTTGCAGTTTTTCTGCCCGAATTGCAGTAAGTTGAGTTATGCATGACGTAGGAGGTCGTGACCGTAGCCAGCCCGTTCAGTTTTTATATTTGTATACTTTATCCGACATTATCTGCGATATATTAGCCTAATCGGCTCACATTAATTATACGTCTCTGCTTCAAACACTGCAATGCGGGTTTGTTCATACGAGACATAGATTGTGTTTGACTCACGCTCAAACTGCAACCCGCTGATAGTTACTGAGTTGTTTGCTGTTGGGAGTGGTGCCGTCCGCGTCTGATTCGGTCCGCTCACTCGCAGATTATATGTTGTTTTCTTCGGCACAATCGTGACGGTCTTATTCGCAAGTTGCGGTGCTGCGGTGACCGGGTCTGAAAAATAAAGAACCGTTTGATTCCGTGGTTGTTTATTCACTTTCCCGCTGTTTTCATCAGCCGTGTGTAACTGTCCGATTGAGGCATTAACTCGATATGCAGTCCCATTTTCACCTGCCGTCCAGCCGTTTCGACTGATATGCACTGGTGTCCGCCAGCCTGGTCCTCCAAGTGCGACAGTTGACTGTCCAGCGAACGCCAATCGACCGGCTGAAACGGCTGTTGTCCAGATGTTACGATCAGGACTTTGAATAATCACTCCTGAAGTAGTCACTGCTGTCGTCTCGCCGAATGCTGTCAGATCAAACGCGGAAACAAGTCCATTTTCCACCCCTTCAGCGTATGTCAACTCATAATCTCGGACGTTCACTGATTCCCCCGGTAATGACTCAGTATCAGTTGTGTACAGATTATACGGAATCGCCGGTCCAGCAAGTGCAGCGGTTGTAATCAGAAGAATTCCAGCTGCCACTCGCCATCTTCGGTCGAGGGTATGTGCTTTACTCTCATGAGGGACCGGTTGATGTCTGTCTGTGGTTGTGGTCGTGGTTGTCTCTGTCTCTGTCTCTGTGTCATCGCACTGACAGCGATTGTGACAACAACTGCGAGGATAATCACAAGCGCCACACCAACTGCCCGATAGAGAACGTATGTATCCCCGCCTCGGTACCAATACACCGCCCACAGTGACTGTTGGATCCCGACAAGCACAACCCCGACCCAGAGTCGGAGTGCGCGCGGACGTGAGTGTTCATCTGACTGTCGTGAACGAACGACCACTAGAGCAAGTAACACGCCCATGAGCAATCCAAGTGCATGTCCTTGAATGGCGATATCAGCCCACCATGGTGAGAGATACGCTGAGCGACCACCAGCAGTGAGCGTTGGCGACCGCACGGCGGTGACAAACACTCCGACTGCATCAGCACCTATCAACGCCAGTGCTGTCCCAAGTGGATATATAATCACTGCAAACCCAACGAACGCAAATACAACTCCCGAGAATCCAATGACTGGACCGAGTCCAAAGACAGTCCCGACAAACCCGACAATCACAGCAGTGACCGGTACAGCAAGCACACGGACATATGGGTTCATTATCACCGAATCGGATGCAGATGACTGTGCTCTCTGCGTACGTGGGAAGTGCCCCCATGCGTATTCGGCGAGTGGTGCAACAGCGAGTGTCCCAAAGAGATTTCCAAGCAAATGTCCGGGTCCATTGTGCGTAAACGCTGCCGTGAACATGCCAAGCGGATAAAAATATGACCACGCACGAAATGGAATCGTGATAGGACGACGCCAGTGTGTCAGCCCGTCTTGGAGAAAAAGATACACGAAGCTAATAAAGATAATAATAAGCACTGTTCCCCATGGGACACCCAGAATAAACCGATCTTGGAGTTGTAAACCACTATGATCGTCACTCGTCTGGGTTCGTCCAAGCCAGACAATCGTGAGTATAGCTACTGCTGCAACGACGATAACGACGACGCGTTGGAGCGTCGAGGGCGACGAGAAAGCAAGTTCATACACCACAACTCTCTAGCCGTCAAGCGGTCATAACTCAGAGTTTTCCTTCAGCGTCCTCAGCCAACTCTTTCATCCGCTTTCCAACACGACCAGCATTGGAGAATTCATCTTCACTCATGACCGTAGCGAGTGCATTCCCAAGAACAAATACCGCATGTTTGTGCTCGCTTTTTGATTTATGTACATGTGATGGATTGACATCGAGATTATCGTACGGCTCGAAAAGGTCCTCATCAACGCTTTCACGTGCAGCGAAATTTTGTTTAATCGTTACCATCTGCTCATGTAGCTCGAGTAATTCATCCTTATGCATGCTTGCAGATACAACAGAGCGAAGTTTAAGCGTTGTTGGTGGTCTGTGACACACGCATTAAAAAACGTACTCGTCTTCGTGACCCATCATACCATCGTCTTCGAATCGATCCTCTTCATCCATTGGTCCGCTCGTCTTAAATGCTCGAATCCCAGTCGAGAGGAGTTCCTCAATCGCCTCTTCACGATCGACGAACTCACCCTTATCAACAAGTTGTGCAATCTGCATTTCGAGGTGTTCGGGGACGTTAATATCTACATTTGGCATCTGAGTATGCGGACGTTTGAATCGGGCTTATTTAAATCCTACGCCAGTGATTTCTGATTGAGAGAGCTTTCGTTTGCAATAAAAAAGATATACATTTCTATTCCACTAGAATAGTTGGTCAAACTCATAGCAAAGTCCGCAAAAACAAAAGCTGCGAGGTAAGTCCATACGTAATAATATGAGCTATTCTCACCCGGTGTAATAATTCCTCTGTTGAGTCTCATGAGATCAGGTGATACAAGTGAGACATATTATATATTATATATTATATTGTGGGATATACTCCTCATACTAATCTGTCGTTTGGCCGCGATAGTCAGGTAAAAGAGGATGAAAACCTCAATACAGATGATGGAATCACTCCAGACCGGACTTGACGATGTCACTCTCGTCAGTCGGTCAGCCCGCATTCCTTCATTCACATCCTCAGTTCGGGACGTATTTGATACTGCAGTGTCTCCCCGAGTTGTCTGGAGTGCGCCAGAAGAGACAACCGTTCTTGGAAGTGGTGCTGCAGCAACGATTGTCGCAGCAGGTTCTGATCGATTTGAGTCTGTCCGCGATGCTGCTGAGTCGCTTTTTACGACCGGTGATGTCCACGCAGGAAGCGAGGTTGCTCGCCCGCGTCTATTCGGTGGATTTGCCTTTCATGCTGAAAGCGCCGATGGCACGCCGTGGGAGCAATTTCCAAATGCACAATTTGTTTTCCCGCGAGTACAAGTGACGTGGTCAACACCAGATGCAGCGACAGAGACGAATACCGCTACTGATGATATCGACGCATGGATAACGGTCAATGCTGTTGATCCCGATATAGCGCCTGATACTGTTGAGGATCGACTGGATCAAGAAATTGAGCGATTGAAAACGCTCGATTCGACGAGTGATTCTCAATCTCCACCAGGCGTCACCTGTCGTCAACGACGCACGTCTCGGGACGCATGGAATCGTGGCGTCACCGCAGCTATTGATCGTATCTCCGCTGGTACTTTGAAAAAAGTTGTTCTCGCACAAGCACTAGAGGTTGAACTCCAGGATACACCAGCACTTGGTGACATTGTTACGCATCTTGGTGAACAATATCCCTCGTGTTATCGATTTATTATCGAACCGGTAACCCCTGTGTCAGTTGACCAGGGCGTTGATACGAATATTAATGCAATACAGCCGCAGTCTGAGCAGATTCCCGATGCGTCTCAGCCCCCAGCTTTCTTTGGTGCAACACCAGAGCGACTTGTCTCTGTCCGTGGTCGCACCGTTGAGACTGGCGCACTTGCTGGGACGACTGGTCGTGGAGAAACGGTCGCTGAAGATGAATGGCTCGCCGCAGAACTTGCACGCGATGAGAAAAATATCCATGAACACGAACTTGTTGCTGAAACAATTCGTGATCAACTTTCCCCATATGCGACTGCTATCACGAGTGATTCTCGACGTGTTCGCAAGCTTGCGACCGTTCAACATCTATGGACTCCGATTACCGCGACTCTTGAAGAAGATCAGCATGCACTTTCACTCGTTGAAGCATTGCATCCAACGCCTGCGGTAGGGGGACTTCCACCAACAACAGCTGCTGAGACGATTCGTGAAACAGAGCCCTTTGATCGGGGATGGTACGCTGCGCCTGTCGGATGGATCGACGCCGCCGGATATGGCACTTTTGCGGTTGCGCTTCGATCAGCAGTCACCCATGATGACGCAGCCACACTCTTTGCTGGTGTTGGGATTGTTGCAGACTCACAACCTGATAGTGAGTGGGATGAGGTTCAATTGAAATATCGACCAATCCTCGATGAACTTGAGGATAATACCACAGATGAGACCACGGGCGAGCACACACAGCATACTGTCGGGAATTCGATGAGTGAGTCAGCTCCAACATCAACATCAACATCAACAGCAACGGCAACAGCAGATACAGAAGCAGCTTCAGAGTCAAACTCACACTCGCAGACAACAATGGGATCGACTTCGGAGACAGATACAAACAGAAATATGGATGAAAGTTAGCGATGAGTGCGCCAAATCGTAATACACTGTGGGCACGCGCGTTTGTGTCAGAACTCGCCGCTGGGGGTGTCGAGACTGTCTGTATCTCGCCGGGAAGTCGGTCGACACCGCTCACGGTCGCTTTTGATCGTCATGATGATATCAAGACCTTTTCACACTTGGACGAGCGCTCTGCTGCATATTTCGCGCTTGGACGGGCAAGAAGAACTGGGGCAGTCACCCCTGTGGTCTGTACCTCAGGCACAGCAGCAGCAAATTATCATCCCGCAGTTATCGAAGCCTCACAGGCACGCGTCCCGCTTTTATTATTAACTGCTGATCGCCCTCCAGAACTACATGACTCTGGTGCGAATCAGACCATCGACCAGACAAAACTCTATGGCGATGCTGTTCGGTGGTTTCAGAACATCGGAGAACCTGAGCCGACAGCAAGAAAACTTCGGTCACTCCGGACAACAGCAGCACGATCGCTCACCACTGCGACAGACACGCCGGCTGGACCGGTTCATTTGAACTTCTCCTTCCGGAAGCCACTTGAACCGACACCGGTGTCGGGAGACATCCCTGAGGATCTCCCCGAAGAATCGATCACAGGTCGTGATGATGCGTTTGTCGAATCGACGATCGGTAATCGAGTACTCACTGAGAATAGTCTCCAGACAATAACACACTCACTTTCAGCGTCTCGTGGACTGATCGTCATCGGACCGATGACGATACCCGGAGTCGACCCTGAGGCGGTAGCGGCGTTTGCACATGCAAGTGGATTCCCTGTTCTTGCTGATCCACTCTCTGGTATTCGCTATGGTGGCGTAACCCGAACGATACCAGTGATCGGAGGGTATGATGGGTATCTGACCAGCGAGTTATGGAATCACTGGCCGGATCCAGATGTTGTTCTTCGCTTTGGGGCTTCACCAACATCGAAACCGCTCAGACAATATCTCGAAGCCACATCGCCAACCCAGTATCTTGTTGACCCTGCTGGGGAGTGGCGTGAAGCAACATTCACTGCGACAGATCTCGTCGTTGCTGACCCGACACAACTTCTATGGCAGTTATCAAGAATGCTCGATACCCCTGGGTCATCGACATGGCGACAGCGTTGGCTGAATGCTGATGAGACGCATGCAAGTGTACTCACGGAAACTGATTCACACTCACAGACTGATGATGCCAGTGATGAAGAGAGCGGGAACGATCAGAGTGAGACATGGTTTTGTGAGGGTCGTATTCTTGCAGACATCATGACGTTAGCACCGGATCCGGCGACAATTTTTGTCTCAAATTCAATGCCGGTTCGCGATCTTGACCGCTTTGGGAGCCCCACAACGCAAAGTCGGACCGTTCTTGGCAATCGTGGGGCATCAGGGATTGATGGGATTCTCTCGACAGCACTCGGTGCTGGCTCGGCTCTCAGCACCACTGAGCATCTCATTGCCATAACAGGTGATCTCGCGTATTATCATGATATGAATGGGCTCGCAGCACTCGAACGCTGTGATGTCACAGCGACCGTTGTGTTGATCAATAATGATGGGGGTGGGATCTTTCATAAACTCCCGATTGAATCGTATGACCCACCATTCACCAGTCAGTTCGTCACACCCCATGGACTCGATTTTGAACCGACCAAAGAAATCTATGATCTCTCGTTTGCACGGGTCCGTGGAACAGACCGTGATGGATTTCAGACGGCGTTCACTGAAGCAACGACGACCGCTGGGTCACACGTTATCGAGGTCGTGACCGACTCTGAGTCAAGTCATCGGGTTCGAGAACAACTACACACTCGTGCGGTTGATCGCATTCTCAGCAATTGAACGCTGACGGTGTATCGCTGCGTAGTGAGTGTGATGAATCTCTGCCATTGGATTCTCGCAACGTATCAGATTATAATCATGGGTGATATATCATGCACTTACACAAGCGATTCTGAGTGAAGAGCCGAATTCTTTTCTCGTGCCCGCGCTGGCATGTCAGTATGGTTTCAGAGGTTTTTGACCCTGCGCAATGGGATCGCGTTGAGGGGACCGAGGCGTTTGATGACATTACGTATCATCGCGGACATGAGGTCCCAGTTGTCCGAATCGCGTTTGATCGTCCAGAAAAACGGAATGCATTCCGACCGGGGACTGTCGATGAATTGTACGCTGCTCTTGATCACGCGCGGAAGCAGGCAGATATTGGATGTATTCTTCTCACCGGTAATGGTCCATCAGAGGATGATGGCGGATGGGCATTCTCTGCCGGCGGCGATCAGTCTGTCCGCGGTGAATCTGGGTATGAGTATCGTGATGATGATGAAGCATCGGATGATGAGGATGCGCTCGTGCGTGAGGCAAAAGCAGGACGACTCCATATCCTCGAGGTTCAGCGATTAATCAGGTTTATGCCGAAGCCAGTGATTGCTGTTGTTCCGGGATGGGCTGTTGGTGGTGGTCACTCATTACATGTTGTTTGTGATCTCACTCTTGCGTCTCAAGAGCACGCGAAATTCCTTCAGACAGACCCAGATGTTGCCTCATTTGACGGCGGATTCGGATCAGCATATCTTGCCAAGCAGATCGGACAAAAAAAGGCACGAGAGGTATTTTTCCGTGGAAAAACGTACTCCGCTGACGAAGCGGTGGATATGGGAATGGCAAATGAGGCAATCCCGCATGCAGAATTGGAGGATATCGCAATTGAATGGGCGAGTGAAATGACGAGCAAATCCCCAACGGCGATGCGCATGTTAAAATATGCATTCAATCTTGCCGATGACGGACTTGTTGGTCAGCAGGTATTTGCGGGTGAGGCAACCCGACTTGCCTATATGACCGATGAGGCACATGAAGGTCGCAACGCATTCTTAGAGGGACGCGACCCAGATTTCTCATCGTACCCTTGGCATTATTGATTAGCTATCAATTCGCTGTGTATCCTCTCCTGTCATTCCCCGGATAGATAATGTCCATTATCCCTCTCAAAAAGACACGTTCGTACAGGCGGAGATGGAAACGGAAACGGAAACGTGAGCGGTGAACCGAAGCTTCAGGCAGCCACAGCGCATGAATACTGCTAATGAACGCACAGACACAGTCTATGAGCCGTCAGAAGGCATGGGTGATGGCAGCACGCCCACAGACACTTCCAGCAGCGGCCGCTCCCGTCCTCGTTGGGACCGGGGTTGCGATTCATGATGGTGTTTTCGCCCCATTCCCAGCGCTTGCTGCATTAATCGGTGCTGCTCTCATTCAGATTGGAACAAATTTTGCGAATGATTACTATGATGCAATCAAAGGTGCAGACACCGCTGATCGCGAGGGGTTCACCCGTGTGACCGCAGGTGGACTCATCGACCCTCCCGCAGTCAAGCGAGCGATGTATCTGACATTTACACTTGCAGTGCTCGTTGGTGTGACCCTTGTGTGGGTTGGTGGAGTCCCAATTTTGATTATTGGCATCCTCTCCGTCGGCTCAGGAATCGCATACACCGGTGGACCATATCCGCTTGGATATCACGGTCTTGGTGATGTGTTTGTGTTTGTTTTCTTTGGTCTCATTGCTGTGACCGGAACATACTATGTTCAAGCAGCAGCACTCACTGCAGGCACATTTCCTCTTTGGATTCCCGCTGAGACAGTTTCATTGACGGCTCTCGTTGCATCGCTCCCGATTGCTGCCCTTTCGACGAATATCCTTGTCGTGAATAACGTCCGCGACCGTGATGAGGACGCGACGACCGGAAAGCGAACGCTCGCGGTTCGATACGGCTATACATTTGCACGGGCGGAATTTATTATATTAACTATCCTTGCATACAGTGTCCCACTCTGGTTTCTGTCGCACCCAGCGTACACGCTTGCTGTGGGAATTCCACTTGTGACGGTCCCAATTGCGCTGGTAATTACTCATACAATATGTACCGAAACCACCGGTGATGTGCTCAATCCGACGCTTGAGCGGGTTGGAAAACTCCTGGCTGGATATGCACTCCTTTTTAGTATTGGACTTGCGATTGAGACACTTCCGGTAATATAATGGGCGAGTTAGACTCTCTTGAGACAGTCTCTATCGACATCGATCCATTCACGTTTGAGCTCTCACGTCCGCTCTCGACGGCGACAGGCGACATCGAACAACGACGTGGATACGTTGTGTGTGTGGAGACGAATGACGCCGTCGGCGTTGGCGAGGCAACACCACTTCCGGGTTGGACAGAAAGTTACAGCACCTGTCAGGATGCTCTTCATTCGGTCTCGGTGGACAGCACATCAGCGTCAGCATCGGCTCTAGACAAAGCCAACGCATCAGCAGCACATCACGGGGTTGAATTAGCCTATGTTGATGCCATGGCTCGCCATCATGACCGTTCACTTGCCGGGTTTCTCTCAACAGACACGCCAGCCACGTCGGTCCCAGTCAATGCGACGATCGGTGATTGTTCTCCTGAGCAGACACGCAAAAGAGCACAATCAGCCGTTGCAGACGGATATACAACAATCAAATTGAAAGTTGGTGCCAGAGAGATTGAGTCCGATTGTGATCGAGTGATTGCCGCTCGTTCAGCGGTCGGGGATGACATAACGCTTCGTGTTGATGCTAACGGTGTCTGGAATAAAGCGACTGCTGAACAATTTCTTGAAACCGCACGGGCGGTCGATATTGCGTATATTGAACAGCCCCTTCCAGCGTCAGATCTTGATGGACATGCCTCGCTCCGTGGTCGTGGTGTTGATATTGCGGTTGATGAGTCGATGAGTGCAACTGATCCAGAGCAGATTTTCGCTGCTGGTGCAGCCGATATTATTGTTTGCAAACCAATGGCACTCGGTGGACCACGACAGACGCTTGCAGTCGCTCATAAAGCAGACATACTCGATATCGATACCGTCATTACGACAACAATCGATGCTGTCATTGCTCGCGTTGGGGCTCTTCATGTTGCTGCGGCGCTTCCCGGTTCAGACCCACGTGCATGTGGTCTTGCCACTGGTTCAATGCTTGATGATGATCTCACAACGGATCCGGTATCCATCACGGATGGGCATATGTCTGTTCCAACAGGACCTGGATTAGCTGGTGGGGCACTCAGCTCATACTGTAATCATTAATATGACTCACCTCAGCCGAGAGTATCGATACATCACTATCCCACTCATTAGGTATCGTTATTGTATCGGCTGGTCATATGTGGAACAATGGCTGATCCGACCCCGACACAACAGCGTCTTCTCATTGGATTATTTATGTTTGCGATACTCATCTTTCTTGGCGGACTTGTCGTAATTGCATATCTCGCCGGGACATTCTGAGTCGATTGTCATTCATAATCCAGTTTTTCTGTTAGTCAGGTCGATGAGTCACTCCATCACGGCTATCAGCGCTCATCCGTCGTAATGCTGCAGCCGCATTTGAGGCATCATACCCGAAGTAGACATTTGTACTGTATGTCTCTGCCACCTCCGTGGCATGGATAAGATCATCAACATCGACATCAACTGCATACAATTCAACAGAAACGTCGATATCACGCTCAATTGTGTCGATCCGACTCTGGAATCCTTTTACGATTGTTTCGAGCCAGTATGTTGTTCCATAGTGGATATCATATAATGGAATCACGAACTCATCGACATATTCAGCGATTCGCTCAATATTGATCCCACTGCGCTCGGAGAGATGCCCTGGATATGGGTCTGGGTAAAGTGTAAAATACGTCCGCCCTGGGATCAATGCTGTTGCTGTCTCGACGAACTCTGTAATAACATCATCACGCCACGATTGCCATGTCTCTGCGGTGCTATGATTGAATTGCTGCTGACATCGGTCACATCTGCAATAGCCCTCACGCGGAAACCCAACATCATCAAGTCGAACAGCGTCATTTACCGCAGCGCTATCTTCAATAATCTCAAGTAACCCACTCCGATACTCATCATGGGTCGGACAAATATATCCCCAATCAAAATACGGCTGTTCTCGTGTGGCAAGAGTTCCATCCTCATCAACTGGCACTAATTCTGGATTCGAGTTCGCTGCTGTATTATCACCAAAGCATGACACCATATTGACCGCGCTTGGGAGGGGTTCAGCAGCACGCCCGCTGACATCTTTTACTTCATAAAATCCAATATCAAAGTCGTCCCACTCGACTTCCTCCTCATTCCGCGTTACGACCCCATACATGTATTTATCTCAGGATATCGCTGCAGCGCGTATCAGTCGTTCGGATGTCAGTTTGGACTCTTTATTTCACTTATTGTCTTCTGCTGAGACCAGTATTGATATCCTCCCCGCCCAAGGGCGGGGCTTTCTCCTCGTATTTCCGTAAACTGATCTGTCTGATATCCTCCTTCGAGACAATAACAGATGTCCGAGTTGTATTCTCGTCGATATCAGAGTCTCACATTCACATTCATAATCAGTTGCAGTGAGATATGCTCATCTCTCATATGCGACTTAGAAGTAACGCTCTGTGAGTTAATTATCTCTTCGGAGCGCCGAGAGTAGTATCAACGTTATCTGAAGTCTGTCAGATATCACCGTCTAAGCGATTTGAACAAAAAACAGTGAGAGTGCCACGGGTTCTCTTACCCGGTCTATGGTCGTTCAGGTAGTGTCACCACCATCGGAACGACTTGCGATGAGCGTGTATATGAGTGCAACAGCAGCAAGTGTAATGATAATTTTTCCTCGCTTCGACATATATGATTACCTATCGCTCCAGTCAGTATTAATTATTTACGGGGCGAACCACCTCAAGATCACATCAACATCATCATCCTCATCACCATCATCAAAGTCCAAAGCATTCCCTTGCTTTCTCTGTCGATGATTTGGCACAGTGAGGAATGTATGCTAATCGCTAGACTGCATACAGCGAGATGAGGATACACCAAGTGATCTCGATATTATCAGTTGAAGCATTGTCTCATCAATGACGGTTATGCCACATCGAGATATGCTGGTACTTCATTTTCACGCACGATTGAATCACAGTAATCACATCGAAGCCCTTCATCAAGGACAATAAAACGGGTGTTAATCGGCTCATTAGCGTTTGTGATACAGTTTCGATTAGGACAGGATAACAGCCCAGTAACTGCTGTTGGGCGCTCAATTCGTTTCTTATCTACGACTGCGTAGTCTCGAATAATATTGATTGTTGCCTCAGGAGCGATTACCGCCAGAACATCAACCTCGGATTGACTGAGCTCACGATCTTCGATCTTAACGATATCTTTGGTTCCTAAGCGATCAGAGATGACATTCATTCCGACAGAGACACCCTCACCGCTTGAGCCATCGATTCCAAGAATCGCAAGAACATTGAGTGCCTCTCCGGCGGTGAGATGGTCGATGACAGTCCCATCACGGATCTTTGAAACGCGCAATTGCTGGTCGTTTATCCTTTTTGATGGTATCGCATCAGTGACCGTATTCTCATCTTGGTTCTGATTTGGCTCATGATTGTTCATTTTGCACCCTCCAGTAACGCATCAAGCAGCGCCATTCGAACGGGAACACCATTGTGTGCTTGCTCAAAATACGCCGCATACTCGGTTTGATCGACTTCTGGTGCGATTTCATCAACCCGAGGAAGCGGATGCATCACGGTTAAATTATCATCTGCATGTAATAAAACATCAGTATCGACACGATACTGTCCAGCGACTCTTTGATATTCATTCTCATCTGGGAACCGCTCACGCTGAATCCGTGTCACATATAAAATATCGAGTTCAGGAAGGACTGGCTCAATATCTGTATGTTCACGCACCTGTGCGTCAGAATCGTGCAGATCATATCGAATATTCCGGGGCAGTTGAAGACTTTCAGGGCTGATGAAGTGCTGTCGGACATCAAAATTAGTCAATGCTGCTGCGAGTGAATGAACTGTCCGACCATATTTCAAATCGCCAGCAATTCCAACCGTAATCTCATTGAGTCCACCATTCTCTCGCATTGTATACAAATCTAACAGCGTCTGTGTCGGGTGTTGTCCCGCACCGTCACCGGCGTTAATAACTGGGACATCAACAAACTCAGCAGCTAATTTCGCTGCGCCTTCAGATGGATGTCTCAGCACAATGGCGTCGGCGTATCCGGCAATAACCCGGACCGTATCAGCGAGTGTTTCGCCCTTCGATATTGATGAGTTGTCAACGCCACCCATATCAATTGTACGTCCACCGAGTCGCTTCATCGCGGCATCGAAACTCATTCGAGTGCGAGTGCTTGGCTCAAAAAAACATAACCCAAGCACCATCCCACTCTGTTGCGCCTCCCACCCATCCGGATTCATATCAATCGCCGCCGCCCGGTCAAGAATAGTTTCGATATCCTCTCGCGACAGTTGTGTTGTGGAGAGTAAGTGGTCCTGATGCATCATCTATGCCAGCGTGTGGGACTAACTTCAATGACTCGGGATAGACTATCGGTATCGGCTTTCTGTCACTCCTCCGACGCTGCTTATCTCTCTTTCTGCGGTCCCCATGGTAAGCATTCCTGATATGAGTTCATTCGAAGGCGCAGACGAACCCATGTCTTGTCCCCTGAGGGTCCCAGTATCGAGCACGATACTGGCTTTGGGACATTACAATACAACTCATAATATATGCTGAGATTACCGCGAAAACAGAGGAAACGTATTTGAACTGAAATTAGGTCGATGTTTCATTTAATATCGATTATATTTTACATTTTAAATTTCACATTTCAATGTATTCACAGACCACAGACCACAGACAGTTTATGACGTGAGTAGACTATATGATGCGTGACAGTTGAAGACTCAGCCACGAATTCCGTTTTGCATCCTCACAGAAGCGGCGCTAACGACTGCGGATACGGCAATAGGTCACGGCCATGTACCCTGTCGGTCATACGCTTCGATGACTCGTTCGATTGCAACAGCATATGCAGCCGTTCGGAAGTTCGGGAGATCCCGTGACTCATATGCTTCGACAAGATCAGCGAATGCATTTGTGATGATTGTTTCCAGTTCTTGATTGACACGTGATTCTGCCCAGTAGAACTGCTGTCGGTTCTGTACCCACTCAAAGTACGACACAGTAACTCCTCCGGCATTTGCAAGCACATCTGGGAACACAGCAACGTCACGATCGGTTAAGATGGCATCTGCATCCGGCGTCAACGGTCCATTTGCTGCTTCAACAATCACATCAGCACGCACATCGGATGCAATCGACTCATTAATCGCGTTTTCGAGTGCTGCCGGAATCAATACATCAACATCAAGCGTCAACAGTTCGCGATTCGAACGCACTTCGGTTTCCGCTCCCTCATACTCGATAACCGAGCCTGTTTCGCGTTTGTGTGATTTCACCGCACGTGTATCTAATCCTGTCGGGTCATAAATTGCACCTGATGAGTCTGACACAGCAACAATACTTGCTCCTTGATCCTCGAGTAACTCAGCAGCGACAGATCCGGCGTTCCCATATCCTTGGATTGCGATAGTTGCATCTGTGATATCTTGTCCACGGTATGCGAATGCCTCTCGAGCGGTCAACATCGTCGATCGACCTGTTGCCCTGACACGACCCGCACTGCCACCTGCTGAGAGTGATTTTCCTGTGACGGTCCCTGGTGCGGTTGTATTCTCGAGGGTTTCATATGTATCTTTAATCCAGTCCATCTCTCGCTGTCCGGTGTTCACATCCGGGGCTGGGATATCGACATTTGGACCGATGAGTGGGCGAAGTTCGGTCGCGAATGAGCGTGTCAGTCGTTCTAACTCTCCACCCGAGTACGCACTTGGGTCAACAGCAATCCCTCCTTTGCCACCGCCATATGGGATATCCACGAGTGCACATTTATACACCATCCATCCCGAAAGCGCCTTTACCTCATCACGTGTGACACCTGGATGATACCGAATCCCTCCTTTGTATGGTCCGCGATCACCGTTGAACTGCGATCGAAATGACTTGAAATGCTCGATTGTCCCATCATCCATCTCAACGGATAGATTTGCCTCAAGCACGCGCTCAGGTCGTTTTAGGCGCTCAACGAGATCACTGCGAACATCGAGATATGCCGCTGCATCATCGATTTGCTCTTGTAGGCTCTCGAAGGGATTCGCCTCAGATGTCATATGTCAAATTCGTGGGTCACCTCGGTTAAGAATATCGACCAAATGCACAGTCGCGACTGCTGAAACTCATAAACTGTGTTATTGCACAGCGGTAGCGAGGCGATAGCACACTCGTCATGGGATGAACTCGACACGATGGGAGCCACTCCAATTCCAACTCCAACTCCACGACCGGACAGCCACGAAAATTATGTCCTCATGTTTCATATCGGTCGTCTCATACTCTGCTCTGCTCTGCTCTGCTGTCATGACGTTGTCCGATTGTGCACGGGATCTTCGATCTCAACGGACGCTTCGCGTCGACACCCCGCCGGGTAAGAAATCCGGAGAACCACCCACCACGTCCTGTCTCACTGGTCGGACGCAAATGGTGGTCCCCAGTCGGCTGAATCTCCGACCATGGAGGGACGAGCGTGATTCCGTTCCGTTGAGGCGTCCGGTCTGGGTGGGAAGGCGCACATGTGACCGGGCTGGACGCGCTGAAAGCACGCCGGTGGTCATAACTCCGACGTTTGACGTTTGAGGTTTGATCTTCCACGCTCCACGCTCCCGCGAAAGCGTCCGTGAGGACCGAAGAAACGCACAATCTTACACTCCCCTTCGAGGAATTCCACCTCTTCAGGGGGTGGGAGGAGGTCACATCTCACATCAGCCTACCCTGGCTATGTTTCTGTGGCGTCGACTCCATCTCCATCTGCGAGTGCACTCTCGAGTCGGTCAACGAGTGATGGTGTTCCGACATAGACCGGCGTTCGGTCGTGAAGACCACCTGATTCGACTGCGAGTAGCGACTGTGAGCCATCTGAGGAGGCTCCACCGGCACACTCAATAATATATCCAACAGGATATCCCTCAAATTGAACACGAAGCTTTCCGGACGGGGCGTTTGTGAGCGCTGGATACCCAAAAATCCCGCCGTACGTGAGTACCTGGTTCACATCACCAATCATCGCCCCCCCATACCGGAGTTTTAGCGATGGGTCAGACTCAATTTCATCAACGAAGGACTCGAAATCACGCGGCCAGTTTGGCACCCGTCCACCAAAGCCATACACCGTTGGCTCAGTTGGGATGCGCAGTTCCTGTTCAATCGGCTCATAACTCCCATCTTGATGAATGACGTAATCTGTAACATCACCCTCGACGGCTGCAACCATTGTTGTTGTTGCCCCATAGAGGATATATGCCGCAGCGACGAGATCAGACCCATGTGCTGGAAGCGGCGCATCGTATACCGCTACGATTGTCCCCATTGCAGCGTTTGGTTTAAGATTTGAGGAGCCATCAAGCGGGTCGACACAGACCGAAAGTCCCGATCCAGTATCGTCAACTGATGGGCGTTCCTCGCTGGCGTACTCTCCGACCCCATCAAGCGAGCCAAGACGATCCCGAAGCAGTTTATCAGCAAACACATCTGCCTCCATTGGTGACTCCCCAGACGGATTTTCTTCATCAGTTTTGACACGTCTTCCCGGAAGTCCCCCTCGGATCTCTGGAGCTGCACGGGCAAGTATATCGAGGATTGAGCTGATTGTCTCATCATCTGTGAGTGAGACTGACTCTGTGTTAGACTCAGACGCAGACCCGGATTCAGAATTAGATGTTGATTCATTCATGTATGTAAACGTATTGACGAAGCCATTCGCTTAATATCTCCGGTGAGGAATCGACATATTGCTGTTGATGACGCTGTGTGGGTTCGGAACAACAACAAATCCAACCTGTCTTTTCACCGAAAGAGTGTATCCAATATCTATCATTACCAGCAAATGTAGGTTTTGTCCCTTCCGCCATGACGATCACAGCTGAATTAGTCGGAATATACAGGTAGCTCGATACTTACGCATCATATATGGGATTGGGAACAACTGCGAAGAAATTACAAAAAGTAACGGATATGGCAGAAAATGTCTATCAGCGATTGAATGAACTCCGAACGCAGATTTCAGAGATGCGGGAAACAACCGGTGAAACGCAAGCGACCGTTGACCGTCTTGAGACTGAGACTGCTGAGATTCGAGCTCTCGTTGAGGCAATTGCTGATGAAGAGGATATCGACACTGAAACTGTCATCGCAAACGCGCATATTACCGAAGCAGAAGCAAGCGACTCGGCATCGGAATCTGGATCTGGATCTGAAATTACTCCGGACGGTCCGTAATAAGTTACTCGACGGTAATCGAACCCGATTATCTCTTGGGATGCTGTGTAACATGCAATCATTCGAATAAGTCATATTGCGGTTGCGAGCGAACCCTGATTCTGCAGGTTCCTGTTTCTGTGATAACAGCAGACACTATCTCGTATCCGTATTCGTATCTGCATCTCATAATACCGTGTATCGCACTGATGAGCGTCCACAAAGTCCAATCCCCACAGATTGTCCTCAGTGATTTGAGAGGCGCTCACTCATGAGTCAGCTTCTAGACGTGTCTCGTGTGCAACTTTGAGACAGCGGTCTTGAACAACGTCAATTCCCGCGTCAGTGGCTTGTGATGCTGCTGTGTCATGAGCAATCCCACGCTGTAACCAAAGAATCTCAACATCCCCAACGCGGGTATATCGTTCAATCACCGACTCAACGATGTCTGGTACCTCCTCTGTCGGTCGGAAGACATTGACAACGTCAATTGTGTAGTCATCTGGAACTGTTGAAAGTGAATCATACGCTGTTGTCTCGAGAATCTGCTCTGCGAACGGATTGATGGGAATAATATCATATCCGTGTCGATGAAGATACGCAGGGACATCGTGTGCCGGCTTTCCTGGTGTTGTTGAACATCCAATAACAGCAATTGTCGTTGCTGTCAGCGCCCGCTCAATGAGTCTGTTTGTCGAATTCTCTTTCGTTGTCATTGATTGAATCTTCATTTGTGAGCGATACACACGCATATATAATGGTTATTATATTTTCTGTCCATTCGACAGAGGTGTACTGCAGTTTCTCATCGAGATATATAATTCATATGATAAAAATGTCTGTAATATCTTCTTTTTATATAGTTTATACCGACGCTATGAGAGTGACACTGACGGGATGGTTCTGATACCCTTATCAATCGGCGTCTACTCGCTCATCAAAATATTCTTTAGCGCGGATATCCCAACTTTGATTCCCAATCGCCTGATTCCTGAGCGAAATTAAGTGAGTTCTGTCGATTTGAGCCACCGAGCTTTATGATATGCACTCTTTGAGATTCTTTCTCACCATATGTAAATAAATCGATGCTCTCTCAGCATCACGACCAGCATCATATTCCGGTAACGACCACAGCCCGTCCGACAACAAATGCTGCTGCTGCGAGAAACATGCCGCGCTTGAGCAACTGTTGCCCCCGTGCGGGCTTGTTTGGTGCCCGCCACACTCCGACCAGCATGATTAGATCCGCAGGCACGACCAAGGTGAGATACCAGATTCCAAAAATCCCAATCATGTATGGCACTGCGCTTGCAGTGACAGCAATCAAAAGCACTCCCGTTGCAATCCGATGTGCAGGTATCACTCCAATCACAATCGGCAGTGTCTGAAGTCCTTCCTCACGGTCACCGTCAAGATCCTCAATATCTTTAATTATCTCTCGGGTCACTGTTGCGAGAGCAGCCAAGGTAAATAGAACAACTACACCGAGGTCAGTCACTCGAGTCACTGCTGCGGCTCCAAACAAGAACGTTGAGCCAGTGAGGTATGCAACGATTGCATTCCCAATGCCAGGGAGACCTTTGAATAACTCGGTGTATACGACTAATGCGAGTAGATTCACCATCGCAAGTGCAATCGCAACAACAGGAAGCACCAACGTTGAGGCGATGGCAGCGATAAACAATAATCCACTGAATACAACAGCCCCTCGTTCACTGATAGCTCCGCGAGGAATTGGTCTCATTGGGCGGTTGATTCGGTCGATTGTGCGATCGAAGTAATCGTTAATTGCGTTTCCGGCTGCAGTCGCAAATATTGTCGCTGCAACAGCACCGATCACGTGGGTGGCTGTCACTGCGAGCCCACCGGCGACAAATGCCCCGGTGAATGTGAGAATCCCTGCTGCGACCGCGTTCCCAATCCGCATGAGGTCAACAGCCCCACGGATCGTACCCCGGACGTGATTATCCATCAATGTAGTTTGCGATAATCGTGAAAATAAGTGACCCGAAATAACTCCTCACCATGGTTCATATCTTTGTCTGTATGTGTATCCGGCGTCTTAATTCCAGTATTATAATATCGGTATTATATTAGTTTTGATAGGTCATCCGATACTTCTGATTAGACTTATTGAGGGTATCACCGAATGCGGAGAGTTGGTGACACGATACGTGTTCTTTATGTGGAAAGTGACAGTAATTTCGCTGAGACAGTATCAACATTTCTTGAAGAGAACTATGAGCGCTTCATTCAACTCTCTGAGAGGTCGTTTCATTGTATCCTGTCAGAGTACAACCTCCCAAGCGAGACGGGATCCAATTTACCCAAATTGCCCAGGATAGATATACCGAATTGTCATTTATTATTCTCACCGATGACAGCAGTGAGGATGTCGCTAAAAGGGCGATCTCAGCCGGCGTTACCGACTATCTTTGAAACCAACGCGTGAGTGAGCGATATAAAATTCTCGCGACTCATATCCTCGATGTTATCAGGGATGTTCCAGAAAACCCGCAGAGAGACACAGCTAGACGTGTCAGTGACGCCGTTCGTGAGGTTATCACAACTGCTGGTGGGTCCACATGTCCTGAGGTGGTCAATTGAACTGTCTGTCAGACTCTCGTTGACACCGATACTTATCGATGTAGTATGCTTGCCACCATTGATGTCAAGATAGCACAACTCAAACCACAGGCTATCGCTGCGACGGACATAGGCTACTGTGATGAAATAACGACGCCAACTGATGAGTTCTTCTCTGAGCTGCTTTGTTGAATGGCGGTGCTGACCGAGGGTGAGGTGAGGGGGAGGGGGTCGGAATTTGAGTCGACTTGCTGGCAATTGTTGTGAGTGATCTCAAGATTGGTCTCGTCTCACCGTGGCTCAGAGACCGCTTTTCAACACGGCACTCTGAGCACATCCCCAATATTGCTGCTGTTCGAGAGAATCAGGTCATGCCCACACAGAATATCAGCGAAGAAATGTCTATCACAATATGTGAAAAATTAACCACACGTGAGTTCCGAGCCGTTGTTGTTATTACTCACAGGAGCGCTTATCAGATCGCTGAACAATCCGATTGATGTCTATTGCCGTTTCTGAGTACGTGTGATAATAATAGGGTGATAATATCCATAGATGCAACGTGTTATCCGTGTTGCACTAGTGATATACATATGACAATATCTACTGGCGACTCTGTGACGATCGAGTATACTGCTCGGACAGGCGATGGTGATGTTTTCGACACTTCACGACAGTCAATTGCGACAAAAGTAGGGCTTACCGAGACCCACCCTGACCGCGAGTACGAAGCATTTACATTTGAAGTCGGAGGTGGAGTGGTCATCGAAGGACTCGATGAGGCATTAATTGGACTTGAGGAGGGTGCCCGGTCGACTGTGACCGTCTCACCGCAGAGAGCATACGGTGAATGGAAACAAAGTCGCGTGCGTGAATATGATGCCGATAATGTCGAGATAGCTGGTGGTACCATCGAGGAAGGGTCACATATCAGATCTGATGATGGTACTGTTGCAGAAATTACCCATGCTGGTCCAGATATTGTTCGAGTTGATCATAATAATCCACTTGCCGGCAATACAGTGCGATTTGAAATCGAAATTATTCGTGTAGACACAGCTTGACATCCACCTCCGGCCCAAGGCGGAAGGAATCCCACCGCCTGGTTGGGAGTATCAGGTTTGCAGACTCCAAATCCCAATACCAAGCCAAGCCAGGACACCGTTGGAACCGGTGTGTGGTCGGTCACTGAGCAATCTCCAGGGAGTGCCAAACCCCGCCCCGCCCCCGCCCCCGGGACTCCTCTTTTCAATTGAAGCGAGGAGCTTGTGTTGGTTGTGTCACAAGAGCTTCGATCAGTGTCACCGTCGAGTAGGACTCGAAGGGGCTGGTGAATACTGTCGTGGATGTGAATTGACGTGTCCCACCAATCACTGAGACAGGGGAATCCGGTGAGGACAGATTCACTGCCTGTCGTGTGGATCTCCCAGTTCTGGGTGTTGATTTCGATAAGTTGCTCACCTGTGTATTTGATGGGTTTGTCATCGTCGTCGCTTTTGACATTGTGGATGGCTTGGTTCTGGAGCGTCGAGTAGAGCGGGTTGTCGATGTTGCCAGTCGTGATCGACGAAGAGAGCGAGCCGTCTTCCCAGTCGTCCACGAGCCATTGCTTGCACTCGCAGAGAATCTCGACGATAAGACAGCGGGTATCGACCTCGGTACCGGCAACTACCTCGCCATCGCCTCCGGCGGTGGCGACGCTGAGTTGTGTCTAGGGAGCGTGCTAAAACAACACAAACCTACTTCATCCGTGATGAGTACGACAGAGAGGGCGAGAACGGTCCGCCACGCCGTGTGTCCCGTGTCCGAAAACCCTCCTGCTCCTGCAGACCCTTGCCACATGCATCGACAACAAGATTGGTCGTATTGCTATCGGTGATGGTGGGTCAAGTCAGATTCGAGAGGACGAGAACGGTGACTCGCGGAATTGGGGAAACGTGTGAACACGAAACTCCACGGATTGGAGTTCGACCGATTCATTACATTGCTTGAGTATAACTCTGAGACAGACGGCATCCCCCGTTGACCGCGTGAGTGAGATACGTCGCAGACGTGTTCGTGTTGTGGTCAGAAGCGTGTGGTGCGAACCGCGTGGAACGTGGCTTGTGTGTGAGTTTCACACCGCAGAACTCACAGGTGAATAGGGCGGTAAATACTCGCAGACAGATAACTCAAAGTTCAAACTCAAACCCAGACTCCTCCGATAGGAAATATAAGTTTTGATCGTCTGGCAGAAAGAGGAGCCTCTCTGTTCACCCACATCCTCAGGTCATTCCACCCGAGAGGTAGGTTGCGAGCTGTCATCTCCCAACGCTCCGGAGTCTTCGCCGAAAGGCGGGGAAGATATCAATTTGCCGAACTGCGGAGATGTACCATTTGATTTGCTTGTAGTTAAAATTATAATAAAAGCACAATCTATATTCGATCGATAAACGGGCCGGGAGGGATTTGAACCCTCGATCCTCTGGTTAAAAGCCAGATGCTTTGGGCCAATCTAAGCTACCAGCCCATATTTCATTGCTAGTAACTCAGCTATAAAAGAGCTTCAATTTATGAGTAATTGTGAATCCATCTTATAGACGTATCCATCAGATTCACCTCTCTGGTATGACGTCCATCATCACCATCGCTTGAGCAGTCTGTTTTGATTTCACTCTGATGCTGATTACCGATGCAAATGACAATGATACTTATACTCACAACAACAATAACAATGATACCGACTGAGACACTCCCTGTTATGATGATCTCAGGCGACGCATCCGTCTGAGAGTCCGTCGAATCTCAGTCGAAATCCAGCGTCGATGAAGAATCACCTCTGTTGTTCCCCAAACGAAGATTAAGAGAATATCCATACTGAAATAAACGAGACTCCAAGGAGCCATCCAAATTGGCTTCACCCATTGTGAGACACCTTGCCACGTCTCAGCGAACTCCAAAGCAACTGAATCAAGCGGTGTTCCACTCATCGTTGTTTTGATCCACTCAGGGAATGTCGGTGTCCCTGCGTCAATCCCGGTTCCAGTTCCAGGTGTCTCTCCAGCGCTTCCTGACAGTTGGTATGATCCAGAAACGTTTTGATCAAGCATTGTTGGTCCGCCGGGTTCATTCCCATATGATGCGCGTTCAACGTCAAACGGTGCCCACGGCGTGTACACTTCCCAGACAATCTCACCTGTCGGTGTTACCTCGATCACACGATGACCAAGTGAATCGACAATCAGCGTATTGCCGTTTGGCAGACGGTCCGCATCACGTGGCCAGTTCAGTTGCTCATCACCTACCACCCACACCTGTTGCCACTGACACTCTCCTGTGTCACTCCGAGTGACGCAACTATACTCGACAACTCGGTCATTTTCGCTATCTGCAACGAGGATTGTCGGCGTCTCAGTTTGTGATTCAAGATACTGTGGGTCATGTTGTTCATGCAAGATTGTGTGTTTCTGGTCGGCTCCGAGTTGCATTGTAATATCCTTTGTTGAGCGATTGACAACGATAACCTGATCAAAATTCCGCGGTGAGACAAGATATTCTCCATCTGCAATTTTATCGACATCATTCACATGACTCCAGTCTTTGTTCATCCCACCATCTGTCTGATTTGGATAGTGATTTTTGAAATACCATTCCCAGACGATTTCGTCTTTTGATAGATCATAAATGAATAGCCGGTCGTTGCTGGTTTCATTCTCGGTATCGTACTCACGCATATTTGCGACAAGCAGCTGATCATCATTGATCAAATCCACGTCGTGTGTGTCTGTAATGCTGAAATTCTGTTGCCAGACTCGGTCTTTACTCTCAGGACGGAGTTCATATACAAGTGTTCGCTCAGGGACAGTATTGACAGCCAGGATATTTCCGTTCGGGAGTGGGTCGACATTATAAAACCAACTGACGCCACGCTTTGAGCCATTATAGATCCACTTTGGTTGGGCCTGTTCGTCAATTGAGACAAGTCGGGCTGGCTTCTTTGTTGCTCCCTCACCTTGGAAGTGAAATCCCTGAACAGCGACATACGTCGTCCCACGTGCTGGGTCTTCGACGGTTCCGGTCTGGATCTCAGGCGGGTCATAGGCTGCTGTGAGGACCACACCTGCTCCAAATGAGGTAATGATAACAAAACAGAGAAATCCGCGGAGGAGCCACATTGGTGATATCGGAGAGAGAGACATTGTTGTGGATTCCAGTCATTGAACAGTGTATAAGTTGTGTTCTCAGGTCGGCAGGGACCCTATCACCATACTCTCCGAGATACTCGAAACAATCGAAAATCTGAGATTGAATCTGGAATCTGGATCTGGATCTGAAACGGACGCCCAGGAGTGTAAAGCAGAATAAGATTTAATTTCTTGTTGGACAAGTTAGCAAATACCATGATAACCAAACTCGAAAAAGAGGCAAATATGCTGAATCGTCATCTAGAGATTTTGAGATTGGTCATCGACAGTGAACCGATTGGCATCGTCACAATGTCAAATAAGACCGGCTATCCACATCATAAGGTTCGATACTCTCTCCGTATTCTTGAAGAGGAGAACCTCATTGACCCCTCCAGTCAAGGTGCGGTCACGACTGAGCAGACTAATGAATTCGTTGAAAAACTGGATACCAGACTTGATGAGATTGAGCGGAAACTCACCGAGATGAAAATCGAAAAGCCAGTCGACAGTGAGAATTAGGATCCATCGATATCTGTTTTTGGAATTTATTTTCCTTCGTGAGTACCCCGGTCGTCACATCAATATATTGAATATACCGGCTAAATCACACCCACACCGACCGATATCTCATCTGGGGAGTTAATCACGCATAAATGTCGGAGAAATAAGAGTTAATCCGCTTATTAAACAGCATGATAGATCGTGTTGAGAGGGGGAGGTTAGGATGATGCGTCGCCATTTAGGGATCCTAACAGTTGTTGGGACTGTGATTTCTGTCTCCGAAGTTGCAGCGGAACGCGCAACCGGGGCGTTCCAGGTAAAATCACTCTGAGTGTAGGCTCAGAGAAAAACACTGGTCATATTATCACCGACTGGGAAAGAGAGTCATCGGTAGCGAGCCGACTAGAATCGTGATAATATCTACTCAGACTGGATATACACATGATAAAGTTCGATACTCTCTGCGTGCTCTTGAGAATGAAAATCTCATTGACTCTCGTGGTCAGGGTGCAATCATAACTGAAGAATCAAACATATTTCTCGACAAGATTGATGCTGAAGTCGATAAGATCAATCAAAATATTATTGATATGAAACAATAAACCAACAAGTGAATATTTTATCGACACTAACGCATCACGATTAATTCACACATCCGGCTATCATCGGTTAGACAGGTCTTATGTCAGATATTGACATTCTGAGAAAATAGCCAGAATACTAATCAGAATTCACTATTTTTGGGTGGATTGTGTATGATCAATGACTTCATTTCTCTCAAGACGGTCGCAGGTGAGATTAGTCAGTCTCTGCGAATGATCTCTTGACTACTGAACTCTGAGCAAGCCTGCAGTGGCGAATCAAAGAGTTAGCCGATAAGGATACTATTGAGAGGTTGGATGGGACATGAGCGATGCGAGAGGAAACAGACATAAAGGCCGATGCATTATGAGAGATTGAAGTTAGAAAATCACATCCGGGCGCTTAGCTCAGTTTGGACAGAGTGCTTGGCTTCGGACCAAGCTGTCGCGGGTTCAAATCCTGCAGCGCCCATTCGTTTTCCGAACGATATAGATTCAACAGACAGCGTCGGGTTCCTTATAGAGAACCCTCTCTCTGCGCGAAAGAGTTCGTTCCGATCCATCACGGGGGTCGATGCCGTCATGCGATTCGCTAGCGCTAACGTCTCGCCATACCTACAAAAAAGCGAGGCGTACGGTGAAACTGATCTGTGAGATGCGCGTAGGTCGGCGTCGAGAACTTCTCGGTCGAGGCATTGTTTATGAGGTGGTAGTAGGATTTGCGGAGGACGGGAAGGGGTAGAACAGAAACGGGATCTTTGAGACAGAATTTGTTAGTGATTGTCGTGTTTCGTGTCTCCCTCAATTTCTTCGAGCCAGATAGAGAGTAGAGCCATCACTGCAGAAAACGCAGAATGCCTTCCGGCTCGATACTCTCTTAATTCTGTTGGTGGCTTCGCCGGAGAGGTTTCTGAAAATCCACGAATGGCGTGTTGCAAGGCTCGTAGGGTTTCCGGGTCGAGGTCTTGAGCCTCCGGATCAATCACATCCCCTGTTTCGTATTCTCCCATATGTTCCAAGTAGTCCGCAGCGTCGTTAAATCCCACTACGATCCAAACCACGGCGACGCACGTGCCCGAATTGCGTGTTCCGCATTCGGTGACTCACGCGCCTGAGTCACCTATTGTCCAGTATTCACGCGAGGTACGAACGGTACCGGATACACTGTATTTCCAATAGCCACCTGTTCGGCGATAGGGAGTTGTACCGCCAGCTGATGTCATCACTGTGTTCTGATCTCCTTGTTGTATCGGCTTCGCTTCCGGTAGCGACGCTGGCGGATCCTGCGCACCTACACGAAGACGTTCGATCTGCGGACGGGCAAGTCTGTCAGGTGTACGCTGTTGATCACCACATTCCCGCGCGCTGAGACTGAAGTCCCGGTCAAATCGGATGATGGTGAAGTGGGGTGGTACTGGCCCGAGGAGGCAGCCGACATCGATCCCAACCCCGGTGCAGCAAATAGCTGAGAAGATCCCCGGACGCGGGTAACCGTCCTGAGAGTAGGGACGCCAGACTGAGCGCCCGAACATATTGCGGCCCTTAGAAGGAGGAATAAAATAAGTTCTCGCGGCTGTGAGTATGAAGAAGCGACTGTCAGCACGAACAGTTTGCGGGCGATTTTGTACTGCAAAATGATAGAAGCCTGCCTAAAGGGGGTGCGCTTCAGGAGCTCTATTCTACGCAGGGTTTAGGCAACCCCATTACGCGGATACACAGCCGCGAGAAGGCTTGTGAACGGTGTCTGGAAATGTCGAAAACCTCCGTAACGCTCCAGACTGTTGTGTACCCCGTGGGGGGTGCGGGATTTACCCGCCGAGCCCGTTCTTTTCGACTGTGTTTGTTTTATGATGTATTTGAGTAGTAGTCGCTGAACATGTTGTGGAGGGTCTCATCGTCACCCTCCAAGACGCCGGTCACGGTATGGACGACATCGGAGATCTCAGTCCGACCGTAGTTGCTTTCCGAGCGCCACAGCTTGTGATTGATTGCCTGCGCACTCCAGTTCGCTGGCGTGCTGAATTGCCCCCCATCGAGGTACAACCGGCCGCGTTTGTCGAGCGCGTTGAACATCCTACAGGCGGTATCTCGCCCGTCGAAAAGCCAGAGTGTGAGCCGATCTTCCTCGGCGAATCGCTCCCACTTTTGGACGAGGTAGTCAGCGTTGTTGTTAGCGGTGAGCACCTCGATACCGATATCGTGTAGGTGGTCCGCGGTCTGGATGTGGAAGTCGTGGCACGCTTCCCCACGGTCATCTTCCGGGTAGTAGCTCCTCCCGTAGTACCGGCCGCGGTGGTCGTATGTCCACGCATTCTTTAGCAGTTTGTTCGCGGCGACCTCGACGCCCTTTCTGTGCACGAGACCCTCGTTGGGATCGCCGTATATCGGGCCCGATGCTGTCTCATCGGCCCATTCGGGACGCACGTAATAAAGTCGAGGTTGTTCCGTTAGACCATACTACAGCACTAGCACCATAGTATGTCACTGAACCTGGACCCGGCTGAAAAACTCAAAGAAGCCCGTGAATACGCGACCGGGAACACGGAAGCAGAATTCCTCTTAGTCAGGTACTGGTGAAACACCGGAAGTAGGGAAGCTCCCGATCGGGCAGACGGTCCAGCATGAAGTGGCGGACATCTTCGCTCAGGATCTCACATCTCACATCAACGATCTCAGGAACGGGGATACACGAGTTCGGTCGTTAGACGTAGCGAACACCATCTCTGAAGACTCTATTATCCAATGCGCGCCGGTAGCTGACCTTCCTGGGAGCGAATTATTCGAGATTCTGATTTCACGGGACCATCACGAGCCGACTACGTACACCGCGGATCCAAAACCGGATTTCCAGTTAATCCGGATCAGTGAACCGGATGGAAAGGTTTTGGTCGGCGTCCAGTCGTACCGCGGTGTTGAGTTAGTTGAAACAACGAACAAATTATCGCTCCTGTACAGCGGACAGGAATATGAGCGGTTCCGGGGCGATATGGTCGTGATTCAACCGAACGTGACTGCAGTGCATTATGACGGGTGGTTCTTCGTCATCAGCCCGAAAACATTCGAGAGCATGTTTAATATGCGGGAAGAGTACGAGAAACGGGCGAAAGAAGCGATTGAAGGATTTGAAGAAGCTGGCATATGCCTGGCAAACGAGAGCAAGATGACGGAGTGGCTGTTGAGCCACATCAATATTCTTCATGGAATGTACGAGGTCTATGACGCTGAAATTCACGAGCAGGCAACCCCGAACCAGATCGAGCAGATGATTGAGACATACGAGTTAGATCAACGGTTCTCTTTGGAATACGCCCGTCAGGATGGGGAGATTGAGTTGGAAGTCGGGAAGTACGTGCACACGTGGAAGTTACTGAAGTTGTTGAGTGGAAAGTATGCTGAAGACGAGATTATGGGCACACAGTGGGAGATCGACAGTGGACAACGCCTGTAGAACGCGGCTTTCTATGCGGAATTCCTACTAGACGCGAAGCCACCACTTGCTCGTCGCAGACACCAAGCCGACACCAATCGTAATCACATGGGAGACAATCAGATCGGTAAACCCGGCTGTAGTAAGCAGTTCATCAATCGGCCACGGTAGGACTTTCGCCATATAGAACTCCCACCACACCTGAATTGCTGCGTCGAGCGATCCAGCACTCGATAGTCCCAGTAGGAGCGTGAGTGCTGAGATGATCACCCCACCGTGAATGTACATATTGACGAGGCCGGCTTTCGACGTAGCTGTTCCTGCTGCGTAGTTCACTGCCCCACGGTTCCGCCGCATCGTATCGGGGATACATGATTCAGTAGTATAAGCTGTCGATCGAGTGTAATTTGTCAATTGGTGGTTGGCGGGACTCTTCGGGTTCTGAGACCTTCTCCAGAATCATTGGTATACAGATACATATTCTGGATTCGGTAAGAGTCCTCTCAATCGGGTTAGGTGTCGTTGAAGTGTTCAACATTGCGGAGCGAACGAGTTGGCACAAGCAACGCCGCAATCATTCATTTATGGAATATGCCTGCTGTCCCTAAGTTTTGGCAATTTCTGGTTTTTCGATCAAGGTGTCTCTGTATTCGTGTCCCGGTTGGGATCGGTGTTATTTATAAGTAGGTTGGTATGGTCGTGCTGTGAGTCTGGGTCACCCGCTGTGAATCTGTATCTCGACCCTTTCAACCCCTTCAGGCTCGACAATACGAGGGATGCACACCCCCTGCTGCATTGGGTTTAAAACTCATCACAAATTTACCAGGTTTGCAGTATGCGACGTGTGCATAACCAGACAGTCGGCGATGAAGAGGCTGAGACCAGCATCAAGGAACCCACTATGACAGAATCCAACACTGACAATATGAGTACAGAGGCAATGACTGACGGCGGCACCGAGACAATCCGCGACTCTGATGAAGTCCGGTTCAGCAACGACGATGTCAGGCACTACTCGGCAGACGGCCATCTCTACGCCTACCGGGAAAACGACGAACACGTCGTCGTTTCCCGAGGAAGAGAGTCGCGGGATCAATGGACCAAGCGTGTCCCCGCTGAACGTGACGCAGTTCCTGCTGGCGAACACCTCTGGACTATCCCAGAGAACTGGCAACACCGCGTGAAAGTCAAGGGCCCAGCGGAAGCTAACTACGGGATCTACCACATTCCGGAGAGTGGCGTGGACGTTCTCATGGCTGTGCCGAACAAAACCCAGCTCGTGGATGCTTGGTACGGTGTCAAGCGTGTCGGCACGCTCAACGTGACTTACGATGGTGGGATCGCGTGGGACAAACTGGACACCACTATCGAGAGTATCCGTGATATTGAGGAGATCAGTGACAACGTTGTCGAAGCACTAGAATCGCTCCACTGCCGCCGCCACAAATTCGAGCGTAAGTATGTCGAGGAAGTCGGCAGGTGTGGTGAGGACGCTTTAGTGGGACATACTTCTGGCCCGGTTTCAATCCAACAGTGGACCGCCGATCCGTGGGGGGATAGATTTCAAGTAGACCATCTTGTTCGGCGTGTTTTGGACATAGACAGAGAGACACAGGAAACCGTCGTACGCATCCTCTCTGAGAAAAACATTGTTCCGCACTATCCGCTGGTCCGTGTGGACGTGGAAGAGGACGAGGGCATTCCAGATGGTCACTGGATTCGCGCGCTCGTTGAGGCAGGCGTTTCAGCTGCTGAAGCTATTGATTACCTTATCACGGAGCACTATGGTTTGATGACGCAGGCTAACTAGGCGGATATTCGAGAGTCGGAACTAAGCCAAATAAGTGAGAACGTCAATTGTACGAAAGAGAAACTCTCAGACTAACGTAGTCATCTGTTTCTGTTGATGTTCTGCAACCGACTCCACGCCTGAGAGCAATTACAATAACCTGACTGAGTTGTGTTCAACTGAATACTGTTCTGTAGGACTGGGCGCTACGTTTCCGTATTGAAATCACTACTCGTCCCAGAAGGCTTTGATTCGGTCATCGAGATCGGTAAGGACAGTTGCGAGTACGTCCCGCCAGTCGTCGGGATAGTCGGCATCCTCTCCGGGTGTCGGTGCATCTGGAGGCGGGTGGAAGTGCTCGCGGGTGTTATGATCGTTCGGGTGCCGGTCCCATCGGCACTCCCACTCGTTACCGGTCTGGTATTGCCCCGAATAGTGGATACTGAAGTCGTCGGTCTCGAACCAGCGGATTCGGAGATACGCACGGCTGATGCCGCCTGGAAAGTAGCCGAGATCGTAGTCAGCGACAACCGCGTTCGGCGCATATTCCGGTCGTGTCTGGATATTGTCGAATCGATCACTACGGGCGAGGTGTGCGGCGATCCGGTCGAGGATTTCTGCATCGATGGGGCCGCGACTAGGTGGGTCTGCCGTGTCCTCAGGCATCGACTGGACCGGGCTTGCTACCTGAAACTG